>Ga0268261_10003231_pt1 | contig 11922 bp, 7 predicted proteins | sample TergutNc150P1_FD_190353 | JGI IMG/M metagenome (GOLD analysis project Ga0268261, IMG submission 190353) | Nasutitermes corniger P1 segment gut microbial community from laboratory colony in Florida, USA - Nc150 P1 (SPAdes) (version 2) | ecosystem: Host-associated > Arthropoda: Insects > Digestive... | reverse complement strand
TATATGATATGATGCGATATGATATGATATGATACGATACGATACGATATGATACGATACGACACGACACGACACGACATGATATGATACGATACGATATGATATATGATATGATATGATATGATATGATATGATATGATATGATATGATATGATATGATATGATATGATATGATATGATATGATATATGACATGATATGACATGATACGATATGATATGATATGATATGATATGATATGCTATGATATGATATGATATGATGATATGATATGATATGATATGATATGATATGATATGATATATGTGATATGAGAAGATAAAGCTAATAAATTAAGGTCTGCTTGCTATATGTTTAGATTTGTTAAACCATATATGTCCCACTCATCTCTAATAATGATTTATTATTCTCTTTTCCACTCTGCTATGTCATCTGGTATCATATCTTGGGGAAAATCATCTCACAGTCAGAAAAATTTTAAATTGCAAAAAAATAACAATTAAAATTATGATAGGAAGTAGAAACAAGGACTCATGTAGAAATTTATTTAAAAAGTTGGGAGTCTTATCATTTAAATCATAATACATTTTTTCTATTCTTCTATTCCTGGTGAAGAACAGGGATCATTTTAAAACAAATTATGACAGTGATAATACACCAACTTGACAAAGTACAAACTTTCATTTATCTGCCTCCTTATCCAGGGGTGTTCATTACACTTTTTAAAAAAGAACTGCTGTTAGAACTCAAACACATTGCAGAATATCCCAAGAAATTTAAAAGAACCTTACAGAATTACTTTCTTACACACTGTATTTATAATTTGGATGAATTTTTTATTAACAAATAATATATATAGTTAAAAACAAGGAACACATTAACAATAACTAGGTTTAATTATAACTGTAAATTTTAGAATTTCTTTATAATCTGACTGTCAATTTGCTGACGTTCTACACCATTATAATCACATTTGTATTATCATAATTAACTTTCGGTTATATTGTAAATTTCAAAAAAATTTTCTTTTGATATATTTTGATTGTCAACTGACACTATATTATACCACTGTAACTACAGGTGTAATATTGTCTATCAACATGCTTACATATTATATGTATGCTTACTTATAGATGTATGACATAGTCTATTGTTGTGGCTACATGGTTGTGAGCCCACCGATGTGAACAGTTTGTAGTGGCTGGCATTGTATCAACACTGTGGCCACGAAACAGTTTAATACAGTGGACTTGAACCTCTATACCAACATAGCATTCACCAAGACATGCTAACCAAAAAAGACTGAAAGTCCGAATGGTAGCTAAAAGGAAATTATGCAGTCGAACACAATGCCCATACTTCACTGGCAACTAACGAGAGTACTGAACGGTTAGGCAGTCGTGGGATTACTCCTGTGGGACCGATCTGCTAGGGAAGCCGTGTACACATTACACAATCACTCTCTTCCTTCATCATAAAAATAACCAAACTACATGGTATTCACTTTTGGGAATGTTACATTAAACAAAACCTTCTAATTTCCACGTATTAACATTTCCAGTATAGAATTTACCTGTCTCTGGCTGTACTAGACTCACAAAATATGATAGGACAATAATTCCCTCAAAGTTACTACTCTGGTTGTTATCCCAATTTCACATGCATTGAACATTTGTAAGTATTAAGTTTCCCACACATTCAGTGCTTCAAATTTCTGATCAAAAATTTGCAATAAAACAAACCCCTCAAGGAAGTACTTGGGTTAGGATTATAACCAAAACTTTACCATAGCTTACGTTCCAGTGGAACACAGACAGAAAACAGGTTACAACTTACAAAATTATGTATTCTCAACTATGCTACTTACCTACACACACAAAACAAGTTGCTTCTACATGACTGTCACACAGGTTTACAACTCCAGCAGGGAGCCTAACAACTCAAAGGCTGGATCATCCTCATTATTTCATTCATTCCATTGAACAAAATTTGGAATATATATAAAATAAAACTTTGTAAATCATTTTCATCACCATCTGAAGATATGGATACACTACTCACCTGGAATGAACTAAAATCTGAGGTACAAGGCTCATTTTGAGGCCTTTTCCAGAGTACTCAGGTTTTTGCATCTACTCTTGTCGAAAGATGGATAACAAAGAAACTGCATGTTGGTCCTACCAGGCTGATACTTGCATTCACCAGACTCTGAACTCAGCACTTTTAGGTCTGCTTAGCAACAACGCATGCAGACATGAAAGAATGTGCCTATTACTATGGGGATGCGACATGATTCAGCCTTCCTGTTGTTAGCATGTGTAACTTGCTGAACCTAACTTATAACTACAATTTTAAATTTACCAACATGCCAACACACAAATACAAGTTACAAAAAAAATCACCATCATTTACTACAAGTTCCCCCTCTTAAACTGTGATGCATACCACATTGTTGCTATTACCATCAACAAAGTCAAACAAAATCACTTCAAATTCCCAAATTCTAAATATAATTTTTCTGTTTCCATGCACTACACTATGTCCAAAAAAAAAACAGTTTTCATATTTACTGTGTTCAGTTTCTTTTACCTAAAAAATATTGTGACAGAACACCAAACAGCAGTAACTTAGTCTTATAGTAGACTTTCAATTTAATGGGTTCACCAATTGGACAAAACTATATGAAAACAAAATATTACTATTATATACATTATGTCCAGTGGGTGTACTAGACCTGTAATGGAGCCCCTTGAATATAATAATAAATCAAATCAAAACTATGTGTAAGTGCCTTCAAAATGACAGAAGATGTTACAAAATTAAGTAAAAATGCTGTGCTTAAGTGCAAAACAAGATATTTTGCAATGCACATAGTATGGGGTAGAGAGACAAGTACATAAATAGATGGTGACACACACCTAGTACACATTTAAAAGTTTATCGGTTATATTTATCTGTCGTTTTTGCTGTTACCCTTGGAGAAAAACACATTTACTGTTCAGACAATCAGAACTAAGTATTTTTTAAATTAATTTTATGTAATTTCAGAATTACTGATCCTTCATAGAAAACACATGAAAACCCCAATCACTTATCTCATTAATTGTTACAATTCTGTTCGAACATTTCAAATATAATGCCCACACAAAAGATACCATTAAAAAGTCTGATGCCCTCTTAAAGTGACTGCAACTCTGATTGACCCACATAACTTTAGAGTAACCTAAGAGTATTATTTTTAATATCTGCCCTAATCAAGGATATGGATATCACATCATTATCAGTTCTAAATTGGAACAACACATGGAACAGTCTCCAGCCTCCTGGGTTACATGCAAACAATGCCCTAGATTTGCACATGTTGATGGAAATGCAATGAAATTACAATTAACACAATTTATTCACCTTTGCTTCTTTCTCATCTTCCTGCAGGATTTGCAGTATCTGTTCTATTGTTCGAACATTCTCTTCCATTTCTTCCTTTGTCAAAATTGGTGCTTCTTTCTTCTTAAAAATTTCCAGATCCTTCTGATGCAGTAAGAGCCTATTAACAGGAAAAAAATGAAGTAACATGAGTACAACTGAGAGAGCTAATTATAACCGTAGGTGACACAACTGAAGCTAAAAAAATTAGAGCAAAATTACAGATATGCTAATAGCAGAATGTGTCTACATTTCATTCATAGAACTTCCCTAAGGGTTGATGGTAAAATCCCTGCCTAAATGACTGTTGATGTCTTCATACATCACTGTTTTGTGCACTAATAAAGGCTAGAAGTTTGTCTCCCCACTACTTCAGATTATTCACACTTGTATGAGCCTGAAATTCTGCTATAATGCATGTTCAGTGGCCTTTATTGCCCTAATTTCAAGCCAAAACAACTCAGCAGACTCTATCTACATACAATGGTGTAAGTTTCTGCTATCAGTAGTAGTGTCAGCTTGAGGTCAATTCAAAAACTATTTAATTGCACTGACAGAGGGCTTTAACATCACAAACTACTTTCACATTCTGAACTTTCTCTGTGAGATAGATAAGGCCTGGTGATTGTCAAACCTGAACTGGCAGTTTGGTACTTGTTAGAAACCAGAAAACTGAACATTAAATTACAAACTGGTGACTGCCAATAAATGAGAACATGGCTGTTTTTATATGCTGCCCAGTAAGCACATATTTACAATCATTTGTTATTCCCACTCTTTTCTATGTACAATTCAGTATGAAAGGAATCTCTAAATGACCACCCCATCCATTCGTCAGGAAGAAAGACACACGTGACACACAACTTGCAGTCATTCCTTGAGGGACATACATAAAATTTGTATATATTTACCAGTCATCAAACTCTTGACCATGAGCGTCTTCTGCTGATAAAACGTACAATGATTTGAATGCTTTAAGATTCTACAGCAAGAAAATGGATCGGAATAACATGAAACTAATGCAAGGATAAAAACTTTTCTAGATAGCCAGTTTTCAAATTTCATTCACTCTAACAACTGTATCAACTACAGGTAGTTCTTGATTTGCAAATTTAATGTGTTCCTGAAAACTACCACACAAATCACATTCTCATAAAGCAAAATCATTTTCCCATACACAATAACTGAAGTTTCCAGGTTAGGGGACTACAGTCCAGTATTAACCAACCAAACAGGCCTGATATTTCAAATCATGATACAGAATACAATATTGTGAGTGTAATACTATCCAATAACTTAATGTACAAGTGTCATTCCCACTATGCAAAACTCTTCGAAGGTTGAATACTTCATCTTCCCCTTGTTCTCCTAGCACACTTTCATTGATGGCTTCTCACACATTTCAAGCAACCCTCAAGTAACTTTCCATATCAGAATCATCCCCATCTGCTTTGTCAAGAGCAAGGTCAGTGTATAGCAATATTTTCTCAAACCTCTTCCAACTCAACAAATACACTACCATCTTTACCTCAACTAACACACTATAGCTTGCACAGGAAGCAGAAGACTGCCTGATATAGCAGAAGGACGAAGTGTTCAAAAAAGCATAACAGCATAAAACATCTGTTGAATATGATGTCATATAGACACTGAAGCTGATCCCAGTAGGAAGTGCCTTGTTATGAGATGACCATGAGTTATACACAGGTGGCAACAAGTTGCAAGCCTCACCTACTTCTACAAAGTAGCTGATTTATCAGTAAGGTTTCTGGATTTCTTGCATCACACTTTGAGTGTTCATCTCAAACCGCACAAATGTAAAGTTGTGACCATGTAAATTGAGAATATGCCTAAATTAATAAACAATGTCAGAGCCAATTTACATAAATCAAAATTGTATATGTGTATATGGTACCTACAATTAATATTGTAGTAACAGAAGTTGAAGGTTCAACACTACAAGTACCAAATCCCACTACAGGAATAGTCAGTCAACTGCATTTAATACACATCTTCACAACCTAATTCTGGAATATCAATTTCAGTATTAAAGTCCCATCTCATTCTCAGTTTTGCCTTACAAGAAACATCCCTACCAAAATTATGCACTCATTCCTCCAGCTAACAACATCTGCTTAATTTAACACATACCTTTAACAACTGCACAAAATATCTAATTATGTAGGAACTATCTGCAAAGATCTTCTCTTGAAACCATTGTACCATGAGCACAATGAACTTAGTGCTCTTGCTTGTCAGGTATAAAAAACACATCTTAACCAACAGGCAACTAGTTCTCAGTCTTTATCATAAAACATGCTTGTTGTAATTCCAGTAATGATGAACTCACTTGGCATCAAAGTCAGTTCGTTTTGATCTCAAAACTCCTTCCACTATGTCTCTACGATGGGCTAGCCGAGCTTCACTCAATTTCAATACAGCTTCCATTTCTTTAGGCCACAAGAAAGTTCGTGAGTTCAGATGAATATCTTCCACTGAAAATAATCGAAGTGGCAATAAGAGGGAAAGGCACTTTAGAGTGACATCAGATATGCAGCTGGTTGCTTTGTTACAATTTCATGGTCATGAATGCTGGTATGTGTTCTCAAGCACAAGCGACAGATTAACAATTTAACCTTTAAGAACCGTGCATCCTATATAGGACGGGCATACCGCTACCCTCCAGATGTTGCATTTTTATATATTTTTTTCAACAAATATAAGTACCGAGTATTTTAAACATGTTGCACGCTGTCCATTTTTCTCTTCAAAATTCCATTTATTTCATAATGCTACCTTTTTTGGTTCCTGTATTATTCACATTTTACATATAGGGTGTGCTAAAATTTAAATGTGAAACTCCGGTGCGAAAAGGTTAATTACATTCTGGTTTCTTGCTGTTGTACTTTAGTTCATAAATTGTTGAGATAATGCAATTAATATAAGTAATGTTTGGGCTGCATGCTAACTCTTTCACTCATATGTCAATACCAAAAACTCAATACTCATCCACATTAAAAGCTTGATCAAAATATTCTCATATGGAATTTTATTAAGAAGTAAATGCCAAGCTCACAGATGATGATAACAAAAACTTTAAGATTTCACCTTTTTTATTGTTTCTACACCCATCATTATCATCATCAACACCATCATCATCTACAAACTTGTCATTTACTTCTTAATATAATTATGTATTCCAACCAAAATTGTTAATTGTGTTGTTCTATGTATCATCTGAGTGTAAATGTGTACTGTACTACTGCCACCGAGTGCCAACACAATTGCAGTTAACAAATACATCATATCATATGACTCCTCTCCCAGAATATGCTGAAGCTTCTGTGTGTAATTGAGAGAATTTTATGAAGGTCAGTACTACTACTAATACTGAAACTTAAATGACAGCAAGATTTGGTTTTTGAAGAAATACATATTGTGCTGTTCGAACTTACTACCTCCATCTAGTTCAAGGACAGGAACTGACATTACTGTCCTACAGTTAATAAAGTCCATTCTAAGGAGCATATTGTTATATTACCTAAAGTATGACTTCCTGTATGTTCCACAACAGCATTTGTCTCTCTCATAATAAAAAAAACTCTTTCATAGTAAAAAAATATTACTTAATTTATCACTGTTTCTACAACAAAATAGCCCTTACGTGACAGTAAAGCATGCTGCATGAGGAACAAAACATTTTCAGCGGCAGTCTGTATCTTTTCCTTCAAGTTATACATTGTCACTTCTTGACATTCATTCAAATAATCCTGCAATTCAACAAGTTCCGCTGTTGTTTCAGGCAGTTCGCTAGCTCGGTCCAACATCTCATCAAAAATGTCACAAATCCTGCAATAATAAAATATACTCATTATACAGCAACTAATTCCATATATGATTTTAATCATACACTGTTAACTTTACTATTCATCCAAAGACCACAGGGCTACAACCACATGAGTGTGAAAAACAAGCAGCAATCATGGGGTGCACAGTAAAGCATAAGAATGGTGTTTAAAAATATGGGTAAAAGAAAAATCATTGGTATTGCAATGTGGTTGAGGATAAAAGGCAAAACTGGAATGAGCCATTTTCTGAAAACTTCAAAACAATCTCAGTATAAAGGTAAAATAAAAAAAAAATCTTACTTCTCCTAGACCAACTTCCTTTTTCCTATAACCAACACCAACTCCAACATAACTAGCAACAACTGTACAGAAGCCATCTGACATAGGTAAAACACAATTTACTTAACAATGAGGGAAAAGTGCACTGTGCAATGAGTTGTTGGATTCAAACCTATTAGCATAATTTATAGAACATCAAATGTTCATTTCATTTACCTAACCTACTTATACACAAAAATATTGACATGCCAAAACGAAGTACACATAAGATTACAGTACTGCACTTTACTTAACAAATATCATTTCCTTTGGGAATTGTTATGCCTGTTTCTGCCTTTATTGCACACTGTCTGCAGCTTTTCTACCATACTGCTCCGAGGATGGTAGCCACTAGTGCATATTCTGCCAAATTTAAAAGTTTGCAGGTTTTTGTGAACAGCTCTGATAAAAATTGACTTCCCCTATCACTTACGACAAATTTAGGCATACCATACCATACCATACCTGGCTATAATCCTCGTCACAAAAACCTTTGCACATGTAGCCGCCATCTGATATGGTACTGGAATTAACTCAGCAAATTTTGTGAACTGATCTATGAAAGATATTAGATACAGGTTACGAGAGTGGCTTAGTGAGTACGGGCCTACAAAATCCATGGCACTGACCATAAACAGAGTGGAAGCTTCTGCTAAGGTGCCTAACGGAGCTTTGTATTCACCATGCTGTTTCCTTCGAACACAAAAATCACATGTATGTTAGAATTGTTTTTCTCATTTGTGGCCACAAATAATGCAAAATAAGCAGATGCAACATTCTTTGCTGTCCGGGATAGAACGCTAATGGGCTGTCATGATGCAGTTTGATTCAGGGAGTGTGGGATTATTAGCTGATCCTCTAAGAAATTTCCTGTCCATTTGTACATCAGTCCTTCTTTATCCAAATAATACTGCCCTTTAAAACAATCGTTTCCCTTATTTCATGACAGAAAGAATCTTTCACTTGCTGTCGCTGTATATTCTTTTGATTCTGGGGGTCTCTGGACACAGCTGCTATAAGTCTACTCAACGCATCCTCATGCTGAATGTATTTTCCTGGCCTATATTCAATATTAAATTCAAACTGTGCCAACTTCAACGACCATCTCAATCTGAGTTATTACCAGAAAACTTTTTTTTAAGTACTCCAGGGCACAATTATCCGTCCTAGCCACAAACTTAGAGCCATTTAAATACGTTCAGAAATGTCTTAGTTCCCAACACCATGATTCAGCAGAACTGTACCTTTGTTCATGCTGATTAAGCTACCTAGAAGCATAAGCTATAGGTCTTCCAATGTGTACTAACCCACAAGAGCACAGTTCTCAGCTACTTCACGGCAGAAGCCTCAAATGACACAATCTCTAATCGCTTGAACCTTTGCAGGGTTGGCTCTGTCTCTCTCCTGAGGAGTTTATTACAAACCCCAGACACTGAACTTCTGGCTGAGCTGACTCCTACCATGCCCCCTTCACCCCACGTGAACTCCTGTACATCCACTAAATTTAATCTGTAACTTGCTAATTCCCTGGCTCCTGTTGTAAGTGAATCTGACCTGTACAGGCCCCTTACATTCCATGTAACGAATCTCGTATACCTTTTCCATTATTTAGGTCATGCCAAAGGATCAGCCCAGGTTCGAGGCACATGCATCTGTTTCATAACAAGGCCAGTTTTTACAGCGAGGAGTTGTTAGCACTTTGCCAAACACCCAGGTGGAGGATGACCCCTTGTTGGCTGTCCACAACTGCTTATTCAATACATTTGCAGCTACCCTCCATATTGGAGGCCTTTCGTCCATCTGCAACCTGAGGATCTGCCATGCCGTGGTGATACGGACCCACTTATGATAGCATAAATGGCACAATTTCGGAAAAAAGTTCATTTAACATGAAATGAGTGCTTTTATTTTCTCTGCAACTTTCGTCTGAAACATTTCTTATTCTAAGAAGAATTCAGTTAGATATTATCATAAATGTACATACAGTCTATTTCCCATATCTGAAAATTTGCATGGTGAGGAAGTGGGGAAGGACCAAGAAAAAGGCATGGACAGGGTGTGAGGGTAGTGCCTGCTGTATGGCACAATATGTCAGTGAAAAATGTCATTCCAAAATACATTGGGTGGTAGAAAATGTGCAGATTTCCTTAGCATATAATCTAAGCTTGGTGAACTGGGTAGTGTTGCATTTATTTAGTGCATCTTTGTATATATATATACAGTACTTTTGTTTATAGTGTCTGTGTATATTTAGTGTGTTTGTGTATATCAGAGTACTTCAATATGTTTTGTACATTAATGCATATTTAAATTGCGATTACGTAGAATGTAAAATATAGTCTTGCCCCAACAACATAAAACTATTCACAACAAGGGCAGGGAAATTATAGCAAATGTTATCGAGACATGCGACAAGGAAATAAGCAGAAACAACTGTTGGTACAAATAAGTCAAGCAACGGAAAGGGCAGTCATATATACAGCGAATCTCAATCATTCATTTTAAGGATTGGAAGTCAACAAAAGGAGAGAAATATTACAAATCCAGATCAACTACAGAAATCCCCTGGCAAGATGAGACAGAAGGGCTCTTGTAATGTTGTGTTTATGGACAACTCTGATAAGTGCTTTATCAGAAACATAATCCAGGATTTCTCTACATATGGGAAGAAAGTCCCAACTATCCTCAAATTGTTACTGACAATAAAAAGGATATACATTTCCCTTGGGGAAGGTTGCCATTGCATAGGGTTGTAAACAGTCTAGGATTCATGTGAAGGAAATGCCAGTCGAAGAGAAAAATTCTGGTAGAAAGGGCAGACAATGTTGCCTGGAGGTAAAGATATCTGAAGGAAACACAGAAGTGTCAGGATAATGGATGCTCGACATTTTACACCCATGAGACATGGATAAACAGCAAATTAACATGAGGCAAATGTTGGCAATATGACGAAGTCATGGGCATCCACACTAATGTATACTCAGGAAACAGGCTTACAATGCTGCACGTAGAGGGAATTCATAAATTTCCTCCTAATGCACAACACATTTTCAAGGCTGGACTTCCAACAGGAGACTAACATCAGCACATAAATGTGACAAATTTTGAAAAGTGGGTGGCCGAGAAATCTATTCCAAAATTTCCACCTCAGTCAGAAATTGTTCTAGATAATCCTCCCTATTACTGTCTTCAGGTTGACAAACCACTGTCATTTTACACATTTAAAGCAGATATGATATGACGGCTTCACAAGAAGGGTGTATTGTGTACATGACCAGAAGCAAAGATAACCTGTGTCAGTTAATTCTTTCACTGAAGCCCAAAGAGAAGATCTACAAAATTTATCTGATGCTGGTTCATCATGGTCACACAGTTGCTCAACTGCCGCCATAGTGTGACTTAACACTATAGAGCTTGCATGGGCCAAAAGTACGAGACTTGTGCTGGAAACGTCACAGTGGATATGAACCTCCAGGAATTACTACCAGTTACTAAATGTAACAAGGGACGACTGGCAAGGCAACCGTAAACACGTTGAAAAACATCAGGAAAGAATATTGGAAAAGAGACAAGGTTATTTCAGATGTCACAGAAAATAATGTTCTACTCCTGAAACCTAGCAGCGAAAGTGATGATGAACGTGAAAGCAGTGACACCGAGAATCAGAGTTCTTGTTGATCAGGTGAAGTCACGCACCTGGACCTGGCACAGTCACAGTAATGTGATATATGTTTTCATGCAGAAAATATTCACCAATTAATGCAGCCTTGCCCCGTCCCACCCTCTCCACATTCCTTAAACGCTGTCTAAGTTTCAAGATGTGGAAACTGGACTGTAGATCATCACATAAAGTACCCGTTATTTTTGTCATATATCAATCAAACTTGAATTTTCTTGACAGATTTTTTAAAAATTCCAATTTCATGAAAATCCATCCAGTGGGAGCTGAGTCGTTCCACACTGACAAATGGACACACAGGACAAAGCTGAAGTTGCTCTTCGCAGTTTTGCAAGTATGCCTAATAAAAAATAAAATTTTCACATGACTATCATCTTATTCCAATTCCTTCTTGATGCACAATCTTGTGAAGCTAGCCATGTTGTTATTAGGGATAGTAGTAAATTAAAATGTGTGGCAATGAGGTGTCCTTCCACGGCATAAGAAACACATAATATTTCATGAAAGTGTGCTAATTGGCATAGGCCTAACTTGGCTAATAACACTGTGTGGGGGATCAAATGCAAGTATTAGAAACTTCAACTCAGTAGAAGGAGAACTATTCTTAGTTAGGAAAAATATAGGAGAGGCATTCCCCCCCCCCCCCCCCCCCCCC
>Ga0268261_10003230_pt1 | contig 11922 bp, 6 predicted proteins | sample TergutNc150P1_FD_190353 | JGI IMG/M metagenome (GOLD analysis project Ga0268261, IMG submission 190353) | Nasutitermes corniger P1 segment gut microbial community from laboratory colony in Florida, USA - Nc150 P1 (SPAdes) (version 2) | ecosystem: Host-associated > Arthropoda: Insects > Digestive... | reverse complement strand
ATATATATATATATATATATATATATATATATATATATATATATGACATTAGTAACCTAAGGGTTAAAAATAAGGAATGTTGACTTTGCATCTAAGCCTGCACTACTTTGTCCATCTGCATAAAAAATTAGGCATTCCACCTCTTTGTAGGCCATTCATATATCCTGTCATGATCATTTTGATAGTCATGTGCCTTGTATTCTCCAAATGTGATCTTTCCATTCCTTTGTGTACTGTACGATCATATCACAAATACTTCATACTCATACTTCTAGTATAGAAACCAATTAGTATCCATCAAACACAACATATATCTGTTATAGAGAACCAACCCTATAACAGATATATGTTGTGTTTAATGGGTACCTATTGTTTCTTCTGTATAGTTAGCACGTTGGGATAAGTCATGTTAAGATCATACTCCTGTCATATTTTCATTGTGTTTTTGATCAAGCAGTGTATATTCTGCTGTTGTTCCTTGATATAACATCTCCAATACGTATACCCTTCTTAATTTTCTCTGTCCACTACCTTGGATTTGCTACCGTACAGCAATTATGGGAGTGCCAGTACTCTGTGAACTTCAGCATGGTTTTTTCTCATACTTCCTTATGCAGTGTCCTAAATCAAATTTATTCAATTTGTTTATTTTCTTTTAACTCCTATTTCCCACACAAGAGATCTCAGAACCCAAATATATAAACTTATTTTTTCTGTAAAGTATGTGCTCCTACCCTTGGTCTTGCTGTAACTGAATATTACTTACAGATCCCATTATCTTGATCTTTTTTGCAGAAAATATCATATTGAGTTTTTCCATAATTATGTTCATAAACCACTTCTTGCAGTTTATCTTCATATCGGGCTATCTCTACCTGGTCTGCAGCAGAAGGTATTGTTTTAAATTTAACTTCTGATATTTGTACAGGTATTTTTCATTGATTTCATCAGTATGTAAATTAAAGGGCATATGGGCCACCCTATCTTTCACCGGTCTTGTCAATATTATTTTCTTTTGCTTGTACAAGCTTTGAATTCTTCCAATTAAATAAGGTGGTACTCTGTTATATTTATGAATCACATTTAGCAGGTTTTTGGCTTATCCTTACCAAATGCCTCTTAAACATGTACACAGGTGCAGAAAGTGCTAATATAAAGCCACACACCAAGCATGATATTCCTATATTATCTGCAGTTCTGATGTTATTTGTGCTTACCTTGTAGCATGTATTTTGTAAACCAATTTTTTAATAGTTCTGGAAATCTGGTAGTAACCATTTTTATAAACTGGTTTTACAACAGCAGTATTCCACTTTGGTACATATTTGTATCTACAGCAAGTATCCATTAAATCCATCATTCTGTACATATATTAATAAGGGAAGGGCATTTTATATTATTTCTGTGCATATTCAATCAGATCCAGTGTTTCTGTACTCTTTAATCTTGAACATTTTCTAATTCATTGTTGTAGTTGGGTTTATGTAGTGTTCAGTCCACTTTTAACTGTATATTGTCTTGTGTGTTTAAAAATTTCAAGTATGCATATTTTCTCCAGTTAGACCCTTTAACTCTTAATTCCATATGCCATACCCTTGCTGCATAAGTTCATGTATGCTTAATGTATGACCTTTCTAGATTAATGTTATCACCCATTGGAATTCTAGATATGAGTTTTTTTTTTTTTTCAGTAAAAGACACTGTTTTCTCTTGGTTGATATGTCATAAAACTATCTAAATTGTTCATTTTAAAGTTGTTGCCTTGTTCCTTTCCAACATTTAGTTATACCTATTTTTGTCAAATCTGAAAAATGGTCACAGATGATGTCTGGTCTTCTGTATGCTCAAGTCTTGAAATGCATTCCAGGATACGTTATTGACCATAACAGTCACAGAAATACTTCCTCTAGGAACTGATATTTATTTGTATTTTTATGCCTAAAGAAAGGATTTGTAAGTTTAAGGTCACATACTGCTGCAGGCTCAAGTATGTTCTTCCTGCTACAAGCTGGTATAGTGTCCCCTGCATGTCAGTGGTATTTATAAATTGCTCATTATCCATCTCTGCATTTATTATGTAATTCTTATTTACTTTATTGTCATACATCACAAAATTGTTCTGAGTCCTCTTTTATCCCTCCACCTGGCATGTAAGGTCATATAACTGCCTTTTCCATAAGAATATATATATATATATATATATATATATATATATATATATATATATATATATATATATATATATATATATATATATATATACATATATATACATATATATACATATATATACATATACATATATATATATATACACATGCATGTGTGTATGTATACATACTGGTTAATATGAAAAGAGAAAACAATAATAATTAACTTACACAATTTTTTGTAGCTTGACATTATTCTATGCGTAACTTGACTATTTTATGGTATAAATTCCTTTAAATGTATAAAAATGAACTTGCAATCAAGTTTTCATATATCCCTTCCTGAAGGTAACCCAAAAATGGGTTGAAATATCAGTTGAGAGTCTTCTTTTGGGTTTCTGCACCATGTAGTAGATGAGTGTACTGACGTTTCGGAGGAATGTACTGCCTCCATTGTTAGGGTGACTGGATCCACTTCACTCACCTACTACACAGAAAACCAAAAGGGTTGAAACATGTTAGACTGTATTTGTTTAACTTTTATTTTATAAATTGAATACCTTTCATTCCTATTTGTGTTGGATGATGGGTAATTGAAGTGCAATGGACAAATACTAAATTTTAAAATTAGTTTCACATTTTGTATACAGGCTATTGACTGGGACAACAATATAATTGAAACATATGTCACAGGTATCTTTTCAGGTGCATAAATATTTAATACCAGAGAACTGCTACTGCATGTTTCCCTTAGCAAATTTTCTGTTTCTTTAATGTATTTTAACTCTACTGTACACTGTCTGGAAATAAAACTCTCTTCATAGAACAATTACAATAAATGCTGCCATTTTTGGAAACAATTTATTTGTCATGCAAAACAGAGTACATAAATTGTCAAAACATTAATATCATTGTATTTATAACTACATTACATGGCTTCTCTATTACAGTTTGTATTATCATCTAAATGTATAGAAACAATGTGTCTCCCTGGAACCATAACAAGGCCCAACACACGTGGCTCTTCAATGACACCATTATCTGGAATGAAGATAATTTGTTTAAGAAACTATTAGTTTTATACAACATTTCTGAGGATATGTAATTTCAGTTTTCTCTGTTAATCCACATTGTGAGGTGATGTTTTTCTAAGCTCATGGCCGTTTCCATATAATACACCACACTGCACACCTTAAACCCTTACTTCTAATGTAAGGCCTATATACAGGGTCACATCTTCCTTGTGCCTCTTTCACCCTACAGATGATGACACCAGTTTATGCCAGAACACTCAAAACGACTTAACACAGCCAAACCCCTAACAACAAAACTGTTGATTATGTGCATGCTGTAGAATTTCCAGGGACAGCCTCCCCCCTCCTCCTCACACACACACACACACACTTATTGTGACTTTTTATCACACATATTACTCCATTTCCAATAACATATATCATGCATGAAATATGCATCTCAGACGCAGGTGTGACATCATCAGACACTACTGCACAACTGTATCTCCTTAAAAGACTTGTGCTTGCATATGCAAACATGCATTAAAAAACACAAAAATTAATTTCATATATTCAGGGAACAAGGAAATTTACTGCATTTTTAAGACAAGATGCATGAACTCTGTTTTATTTATCACAAAATGCCATTCATTTCATTATTTTTTTTCTGTTCAAATAATATATTTCTCATACACCATGTGCTAAAATTTAAAAATCAACCTGATCAGATGCAGGTTAAGTGATTATAAATTCAAACAGTTTACTTTCCTGGATAAAGTTTATATACAAGTGGTACAAAACTTGCAAGGAGACCATTAACCCATTGGCATACACAGAAGTCCCTGAGACGGCCGGGCTCGCTAGGTCCATTAATACACAGCCGGCTGTGAGACGCAATTCAGAGACCAACCCAACATCACAGCACAACAGGGGTATGTACTGAAGTCAATAAAAATTAATTTTGCATCAATAAAATATAAATGTACAAAATTGCCATTTTTGCCTAAAAATTAGTATTTATAGGTGCGCCATGTGTTATAAAAAGTAGTATGCCAATGGGTTAAGAAAACATTAAATTTTTATATATCTACATTAATTTATATCATTTCAAAATATTTTGAAAGTATTTCAAATGGGACGAAAGCAAATTTAAACCATTCCATAAGTCTACTGTGAATATAATAGTTGCAGAATTTAATGCATACTCATCCTTGCTAATAAATGGTCTGAGATCTTTATGCTAGATTAAGAGTTTTATTGTTTGTAAAATTCATATAAGGCATCACGTATTTTTTTATGCATGGAGTACTTTGCTTCCTACAATGAATTAAATTGAAAATGAAATGAATGACAGCAAAGTTTATGTGAAGACTCATTGTCTCCTGGAGTATACCACATAGTTTGGCAGATATGTACCAATGTTTCTGATGAATCAACTGCCTCCAGCTTCTACCTTAAGGATGAAGACAGCAGGTTTCTCCACAGCACAGGTAACTATCTACTAAACCACATAGCCTCGCATCCCAGAAGATGGTAGTTCATTATCATGAACACCTCCATTCTCACAGAGTGTGTGTCCCACATTGCTGAACTGTGACTGTAATATTAATATTTAGTTTCTTGGCCACTGGTTTTCCAAATACTTTTCTGCAGTATAACAACATAATTAAATGTAATGAAAAGTTAGAAAAATGACGCATGAAAATTGTAACATATCTATGTCTTACGTTCTTAATTGTAATGCACTCTAGAAAACTACTTTCAAGTACATACATATCAAGAACACAGTATATACAGTTTTGGTGGCATCTTACCCTCTGGCTTTAAGTATTCACTACAAGACCCAAGGATGACATTTCCATCCCTATCAGTACAAAGAAAGACTCCTATAAGAACTCGTCCATCTGTCATTTCTATCTTGAAATTCTTATTCAGCCAACCACACAACTTCTGCTTTCCAGGTGTTGCAGGATTAGAAGTGGTATTCTATGAAATAAAACACAAAAAAGGGAAATCTCTAAGCATTCTTAAAGAGTCTCTCATTACAGAAGAAAGGATGTCTTCAAAAGTACCTTTCTCCTCAATTTGACTTCGGGATTTATTGTACTGATTACATATACGCTTGATGAAGACTGCCTCTGCAGCCCACTGATTACAATAGTCAGGCGTAAACATCGCCAGAATCAGGATGGAAAGGCATTATGATGAAATATGGTGGATTCTGATTACTCTTAACCTCATTTTCAAAGACAATTCTACTATAAATTAGTGAAAATGAGTATCGCAATCATGTTTCCATCGCTTGTTTTACCTTCGGTTTATCATCCTTCTCAACATCACCGCCGACCGCAGACTCCGCATCTGACGCAAGATCGGATGTTACAGGCCCATACATTTTAATTAAAAAATTATCTCAAAACATTTCAGCCGTCAATTATCGTGGAATTGCGTAAATTAGGTGATCACGCATTCTTACACCATATCCCCTTTAATTACAAAGTCAAAACAAAAGCACATTCCATGACCATGCGCCAAGCAGACGACATTTACCTCGAATTCTTAACGTGAGATAGGTAGTGTATTCATAAAGTTCGGGGCAGATTCAGCGATAATCCGTGGCGTAGATAATTCGTGGTCGATGGGCCATTTTTGGAATAGCCTTCGTTCCCGTTGGAGCGAAAATAGAGGACGATTTTTTCTGCTTTTACTTAGAAAACTATATGAATTCGGCCTACCCAGCTACTCCGTACTCATTGTAGCACTCATATCTCATTAAATCTGACAGAATCAGCCTGCAATCGGAGGTGCCCCGCCGCCAAATTGGTAAATTATGTACTTACTGTAAAAATCACACAATAATTGAGGCGGTTTGGTATATCACTTATTGTTGCTTTTGCATTTTCGGCCTGCAAACCAGCGCACAATAACGTGTGTGGCACTTTTCCGTAAAAAGGTTAGACGCCAATGCGCTAAAGCTTGTCTCGATAAGGTCTCCGTGAGGTAATCTACACCGCGGCCGAGAATTGTTTTGTTACGAAGCCTAAATTAAAATACGAGGATTGTCTTAGAAAAATAAAATTCGCTTATGCGGCAGTAAAACAGCCCATAAAACACGGAACGTAATACGATTACAGCCTAATACGCTCATACCACAATTCATACATATAGGCTTGTGATGCCAGATGTTGGTCTGTGATGTGAATGAAAGACTCACCGTTCGAATGAAATACGAATGTGCATGATCCGTGGAGTGCATCTTGCGTGGGTCGAAGCGTGGAGGTGTCATGGGAAATCGAAGCAGTTAAAAGAAATATTTATTTCTGTTGAAAACAGCTGTAACGTATTTGTGAAAATATAAGTTAAACGTTAAGAAAGATGGTAAATAGTCTTGATACGCGTACAAGGAAGTCACCCACTCTTTATGCTGGCATTTCCTAACCTCTTATGAAAGGAAATCGGATTTTAAAGTGATTAGATATGGATTCCCGGCGAAGCACTGCTGTACAGTTCTTCGTGGAGGATGATAATAATAAGGTTAGTTGTACATCGGTTACAAGCTGTATGTCAGAAGTGACTTGTGAGAAAGTATCGGTCTTTCCAATACTCGTTTCTTTTACGAAACCGAGGAAGATGACTCGGTCAGTAACATTTCTGACTTCTATTCTCGATTGCTGTATTTCACTCGGGGTCAGGATACCGACTATCGTTACTTGAGGATCATGGCTGTTTGCCCCATTCCCTCAAGGCTAACCTGGGGAGGCACCATAAATTGGGCCACGACCGCTTCCTTGAACATCTTGTCACTGCATCAAATCCTTCAGCATGAAACAAAAATATTAATACAATTCCGTTTCATCCATATTTTCAACTTATTTTCTGTGTCTAACAGTCATGTTAAATTAGCTGTAAATAAACAAATGCATTTCTGAATTAAAGTTCCTGGTGTCATATCTGCTGGTGTCTCATCACTGGAAGATTTGTCAGCGTGTAAGCCAGGGTTTAGCTAATATATGGAGCAGTCATTGAGAAGCGAATACCTGTAAATAGTTCCTCAATCTCATCCTCAATGGACCCATTCTCAGCCTTTGAGGCTACTTAGCTGTATCTCCGCAGCAGCATAGAACCATTTAACCGAGCCCTGCCCCAAACAAAGAGAAGACTCAGGAGCACTGTGAGGTAACCACAGTATACATCTTTTCCAACTCCAAGCACAAATACAGTTTTAAACTGTCCTCTTAGACAAGTACCATTACAGTTGATTTTAAATATCCTAGCTCATAGTCATTTAATGAGTAGGCAGGAAAATTTATGTCACTTCCATAGAGCTCTTGGTAGAGGGAAGGCTAGATATAATGGCAGTTCACCCTGTATTCCAAGAGCATCATTTGCAACACTTATCACAGTGTTAGCAAGCCTCTGCCTGGTAGCCTTCTCCTTGAACACTGCCTCTCTTAGGCGTGCAAGTCAGCTGCTTCCAAGGACCACTGTGAGGACCACATGTAATATGGTATGTGACACTAGTTTTGGAACTTCATAGTGAGAAAAATAACTTATGGCTGCTATAACCTGTGAAGAAGAATTTATAAATCTAAGGTTGGCACTGTAAGCATAACATTTGGGGAAATGGAAGTGGAAAGTAACATTTTAATAAACATGACAGGTTTCTCAAGGCCAGTAGATTATCAACCAACAATGAACTGAAGATCAGTAATTTTGTAATGCAGTTTTCCACCATGCCCTCCAACTTAATTAACCTTTCAACAACCCATGTTTGTGTATGTGAATGCAGATTAAAAAACATCCCAGAAATTCATTTTATATATTTAGGCAACAAGGAAATTTACTGTGTTTTTGAGACATTCTTATTGTCTCTGATTTATTTTCCATAAAATACAGTATAAATTGTAATTTTATCTTTCTGTTCAAATAATACATTTTTCATAAACTGTGTGCTGGAATTTAAATACCAACCCAGTCATTTAAAGATTAAGAGGAGCTAAGCAATTAATGTAGTTCTGAATTATGTATTGTTTATTTTCTTGGTCTATTACTGATCAAAGACTGATGGTTTATTTTATATTTCTGGCTAGAAGTACATAGTATTTTTTTCAGCACATACCTTTGGCAGTCTAAAAGTACTCTTAATAGCATCACTGTATTTTTTGTCGTTTTATTAGTTTATATATAAAAAAGTTTTCCCTGTTCATGCCATGAAGGCGTATAGTGGGAGCAGAGGTATAGCTTCAGTTATTCCTAACCTCAGTACTAGATGGAGGTGAGTGGTCACCTGCACACCCCAGCTGATTTACCCCCAGAAAAGATCTCTGGTACCCACTGAATATGAGGCTGGATGAGCCAATGATTTAGTCTGAACATTATGTAGGAGAGAAGAGTCATGTCTGTTCCACAGTTCGAACTCCAGTTTGTCCAACTCATAATCTGGTCATTGTACTGACTAGAATATCAGTTTACAAACTAAGATGTGAAATTATTTTTTTTTTTAAGTAATCACTTGTTTGGTGGAGAGTGAATTATTTGAAACTCTACTGGTTTTTCACATTCCTAATTGTTTAAGAAAAGTTAAGTGCCAGAATTTGGTACAATTATAGTCAGTCCAGAAAACATAATACATCTTAGGAATTTGTTTTTGTGAAACGCAGTTATATACCATTACAGGACCAGATTGGAATGAACATTAAAGTATAATCAGATGATTTCAGGCTTTCGTAGTAGTTTGATGCTAATGTTGAGTCTGTTTGTGGGTAATTGCATCCTGTAGTAGTGGACTTAATAATACTGATGTTTTCAAGACCCCCGTCTTTCCCTTTAAGTTTAAGTGGCCATCCCAAGTCAAGCCTGTAGTTCATCAGTCAGAATGCCTTGCTTTCAGCCCTCTTTTTTGGATTATGGCCAAATTGTAAGCACAGAGTGTGACAGTTTCAGTGTTTGTCATCCAGGGTATAAATTCTGATGAATTTGTTGAAAGTTGAAATTACAGTTTGTTGTCATATATACATATTTGTAGTGCTCTCAGACACACTCAGTTTGCACAAAACAGGTTGATCCAGGCTTTATACAACAGATTGTACCTAAATTTATTTATGGCTGCCCCATGACAGGCTGTCTGGATCACATCTGCCATGCAGGTTTCTTGAACATTTAGACCCATTGTCTGTCTCCTTGCCACCCCAGACAGATATCACATTCCTGATAGTGAACATGTGACACATAAATTGTGGTTGTATACTTAGATCAATGAGGGCCATGGGCTTTTGCTTTGTCTTGAAGAAAGAACAATTTGGAACTCTGAAACATTGATAAGACAGTAAACTCTCCACAATATCATCACTCCAGAACAGGATAAACTTAATATTGAGGAAATTACATGCTCTATTTTACCTTGTATATGTTGCAGATTGTTGAATGGTTAAATCAGGCATCCTTGGCAACAGACAACAGTAAAACTGATTATCTTCGTCGGGTACAAGAAATTATCATCAATAAGGATGCCAGTTTGTTGGATAACTTCTTAGATGAAGTTTTAGGATTCCAAAATGATCGCATTGGTGATGTACGGAAATTCATTGTGGGCTTCATTGAAGAAGCATGGTAAGGCAAATAATACAGGTCACTGTTTCAGCTAGGGAGATACTTATACAGGTTAAAAATGTGGGTATAGCATAACATTTTTGGCACATTGACTCTATTATTGCATCTAGACTTTCAGTTTATGAATGTTAATATTTGATGCTCTGTTGTCAGTTGTGTGAAACAGGAGGGGTGCACAGGAATAGCCTTCTTCTCCATCACTTGGGGAAAAATGTCCAAAATGTAACCCAACATAACATTGTCTTTAGGTAAAGTGCACCCTTGTACAGGCACTGAGGCGCTGTAAAGGCCGTACGGCCCATAGGGTGAGTAGAGGTATAGCTCTACCCTTCTTGACCACGGCAGAAGAAGGGGGTGAGGGGTCAGCGTCACACCCTGGCCGCTGTTAACCCCGGGAAAGACCCAGTACCCATTGTACAGGAGGCTGGGTAGGCCCCAGAGCCGGTCTGGACAGGTGTGGAAAATCTTGCCCCCACTGGGATTCGATCCCTGGACCGTCCAGCCCACAGCCAGTCACTATACTGACTACGCTACCTGGCCCACATATTGTCTTTAGAGTCACAAGAAGTGTAAGAAGCTTTTGTGAAGTTAGATGAACAGTTCAGTTAAAAAACTAAGATTTTGGCCACTGACTGTAGGATCTGCAAGTCCATATGTAGGATCCGATATAAAGCACCAGTTCTGTTACAGCAGTCTTACAAAATTTCAGATGATATGGCATATTTGTTCAAAGCTGTGTATTTTTTTATGTGTAGGTATGTTTGTGATTTATCTTTACTATATTCACATGTCTGACTGCAGTCATTCATTAGTGTTTGTCTGCAGACCATAATCTGAAGAAAAGTTCCACATATCTGCCATGCTGTTATTGTACATTCTTCAAAAATAATATCTTAACAAAATTTGCGAAAGGTTTGGAGGTCTGTTGTATGTCATTTTGGGACTTTGTGTTAAGTGGCACTTTGTTACTTCCACCTCACAAGTTTGGCATCTACCATGTCTGATGGTTGTTACTAATTGCAGGCAATTAAAAATTGCAGCATTGGGATGACCATGAGTGGCGAACCATGCGTACCATGTTTCATGACAGTCTGTTGGTTTAACAGTTTAATGGAGGAATAAAACACACACACACACACACACACACACACACACACACAGCATGGTAATTTCATGAGCATACTTTCTTTCCTTAGGAAAGTAATGTAGGCTAAAAGTTCCTGTGGGTTATTGTCACGAAAATTATCAGACGTGGAAAAAGTATAAAATTTAGTTTAATTTTTTTTGTGGCTTTTGTTCTGAACATTTTTTGCTGCCTTAAATATTTAATGTGTTGTGTTTGTAATGTAGGTGGGTCTTTGTGGAAATTGTTTGTAATTATTGTCCAGTTTTAATCGTTATGTTGAAGATGTACAATAGTCAGAAACACACATAAGCAATCATGTAAGTGTCCATTATTGTTGTTTGATTTTAACAAAAACTGGGAATGTTTCAACAGATTTGAGTAAATCTCCCCAGTGAGGAGATATGTCAGCATTGACAGCTATATGCAGCTCACAGTATTGATTTATACAGACACATGGATATGGTGAAGATAATGTGTGCATTCCTGCAGCTTTTCATTGTGAATGCCCCAGAAATTGGACTTCATGCTGATAAGTTTGTCACCATGATAAAGTAATTGTATTTAGATTCAGTGTTGGAACTCACTGAGCATTTCAGTGTGCATTATATATGGGATGTTTCAGACCTGAATTGTGGCATGCCAGCAGGCCATTCACTGCAGGAAAACCTTCAACATTCTTGATTATCTAGTCACTTTTATGATCATGCAGAGCTTTTAAGTTCATCTGGTTGCAAGCCAGAGTCATTCTGAATGTGTCATACATATTTACATCACATTGCTTTGGGTTCTGTCTTTAACCACTGCTTTGAAGTAGCATAGTACAAAAATGTGGCCATCACACTGGACCACTGTGTCTGCATAAATGTTCAATTAATGCTTATTAAGTGTTAGGGTTAAGTGTTAGAGCATTAACCCTTAGGCGACTAATGTCATATATATATGGAGCACCCATTCTTGATGTTTCTAGATCACACACGACGACGCAGCACAGTCGGTAGGACTCCTCTGGACGAGTGATCAGCTC
>Ga0268261_10003229_pt1 | contig 11927 bp, 7 predicted proteins | sample TergutNc150P1_FD_190353 | JGI IMG/M metagenome (GOLD analysis project Ga0268261, IMG submission 190353) | Nasutitermes corniger P1 segment gut microbial community from laboratory colony in Florida, USA - Nc150 P1 (SPAdes) (version 2) | ecosystem: Host-associated > Arthropoda: Insects > Digestive... | reverse complement strand
GTCGTGTGTTGTCAGGTAGAGGTCTCTGCGACGAGCTGATCACTCGTCCAGAGGAGTCCTACCGACTGTGCTGCGTCGTTGTGTGTGATCTAGAAACATCAAGAATGGGTGCTCCATATATATATAAATGACATTAGTAGCCTAAGGGTTAATAATTTAACCCTTATCCTGCTAACGTGGAGAAAATGGTGAGCTCCTAATAATGCCAGCAAATAGCAGATGGGATTTAATTTGGGGTTTAAAGGGTTAAAGTTCTAAAATAAATGAAGTTGATGAGCATAAAATTACAGTGTTGTAATATTAAGATTATGTGATGGCCATTTCAAGTATAAGCTCATAGTTTTTATTCTGTTTGGAGTATGTATACAAACATCTGTCGCAAGTGTGTATTGTTGGGCGACATAGTGTACTGTTCTACTACTATTACAAAAACACAAAGAGGAAACTTTGTAAGAACAACCTAGCTATATGTTTTAACAAAATGTGTAATATTGAACGACTCACTCCCAAATGCAAGATGTTCTACTTACGACTGGCCCGCTTTCTTGATTTTGCCATGCAAACAGGCCGGTCTTAAGTGGAATGTTCTGTATATACAAGTGAAGGTCAATGGAAATAGTCACCAAAGAGTATGCTATACCACCCGACATGACACACTTCATATGCTCCATCTGGATGAGCTCTCTTAGGATCACATAAGATCAAGGCATGTTTTATGCATACTCCATACAGAATATAGACAGCTATGAACTTATACGCGGTATGGCTCACTATCATATAATTTTAATATCACAACATTATAATTTTATGCTTATCAACTTTATGTATTTTAGCATTTTAATCTTTCCAGGAAGGGTAATGCAGTACCTAGATGAGCATGGTGGGCTTTCATTCTTTTGTTGTAAAAACACTCCCCATGGATGGCACCCCGGTGCCAAAACACGTAAGGGTGTAATACTTGACATGAAATAATGTATTTTATTCAGTGCATATGTTGGCTGCTGTAGTAATTGTAAGTATATGTGTGGTATGAGTAATATAAAATTCTGTTTTGCGTGTTTGTCGTCATGATGGTTCATGCCGTGGTGCAGGCAGTTAGTCGCTGGCCTGTCACTGAATACTTGGGTTCAGTCCCTGGCCCATTATTTTAGGATTTGTGGCAGACAGTGCCACTAGTACATTTTTTCAAGTACTTCAACTTAACCTTTTCATTCCACAAATGCTCTGTATTCCTTTATTTGTCATCAGCACTATACAATCGTGAACACGCTTAAAAGCCATGAATGGACTTTCAAGTAAATTACAGTGTTGTTGCAATGAGAATTTGTAAAATTCATGAAGTCCTTATTCTGTGAGGTATTCATACCCGAAAGTGATTAAAATACATAATCTTGTCTCATAAATTTGTATTATGTATATAAACAGTATGGCACTTTAATACGGACATATATTATTCACTGCCTTCTGTGAATAGCTTGGGAAGAAAAATTGCAAGTACGATTGGTGCAAAATGGTGCAGGATTGAATTATGGCATTTTATGAATTGCTCAATGAAATAATTCCCGAAAGCCCTCATTTTATGCAAGTTTTCACACTGATAAATAAATTAGGCCACTTGATTTTTGTTCCTCTAATGCAGTTCTTGATGTAAACTGTACTTGTTCTACTGCAGTTACAGTCTAATTGCTGAGACACAGATTTTGTAATAATGATCCATAAGGGAATTCTGAAATATTTAGAAGATCATCTTTTCCTAGAATGTTTTTTAATGATTACGTCAATGTTTAAAGTGTCTAGAAATAAGTCTGCATCATTAATTTGAAGTTAGCCCCATTTATTTGAGGACTACGGCTGTATGGAATGAGTTACTCTTGGTTTACGTTTGTATAGAAGTCTGTTCCTGCCCTAGCATTATTTTAGATGTTCAGATATAAGCTGATTTACTTTTGTAATCTTTTTGTGCCATATTCTTCAGTTGTCTTATGTGTCTGTTACAGAACTTGAATGGCTGTGTAGTTGTTAATCCTGAACGATTGGCCAAAGGTTTGGTTGGTGGTAACTTTGCCCGTCTGGAAGTGTCTTGTATAAAAGGAGATGTTAATGTCAATGCTCAGATAGTGAAGATATAGCACTTCAATTGGGCTGGCTGCTGGCTTCATTTGTGATTTTTTTCAAGTCTGACTTCACATGATTAGAAGTGTTTCATTGTATATTTTACTGTATTTAATTTAAACCATGCTTTTGTAATAAATGTCTCATGTTGATTTGTGGTATTTGATTTTCTGTGTGCTCTCCTCTTGCCTATCATATACTGAAGTATAGTAGTTAGTGTCCGTATAGATGCAGTTGTGCAGTAAAATTATAAAGTATTTAATCAAATATACTCTTACAACCATTCACAGTGCAAAGCCTGCACAAGTAAGTGCAGGCAAGTAAACCATTACAGTTGCTCTGCTGTATGTAGCAAATATCGCAAATTAAGATGAAAATTTTTGGTTATTTATATGTACTAGGAGGAACAAGGAAACCCTGAAAGGGGCAATAGAGTGCTGATAGCCTGATATGATACCATATCCAGTTTGTAAGACCATAATTAGTAATCATTTATGGCGCTGTATACTTTTTGTTGCAATTAAAGTTTTTTGGTGCTGTTCTTTTACCTGCAACGTCAACAAGTGAAGTGTGTCTCAATAATTATAATGTCTAAAAACTGCTGCAGGTGAGTGCAGTGAAATCAAAATTGGCTATTTGGAATGGGCATAAAGTCAACATAAGTGGCACATCCAGCTGGTTAGACATAGTTAACAGAAAATTGCCTTTCAAATTAAAAGAAATTAAGCATCAACACTTCTCTTTCAATCAATGTTAGTATAAAATGTTCAATAAATAACCAGTGTGGCATGTCTTGAATTGAGGAGTCTCTTCAACTCCAGTTGCTTCCTTGTAACTTAAGGGTAGGTGATGATGGCGAAAGAAATCGATGCTTGGAATGACGTGACTTACATTAGAAATTTGATAAAAATCCAAATTTGTAGTTGTGCTGTATGATTTACACATAAATGGTTGTGATTTACCCCAGCAGTTCCAATTTGTGTGGTAGCTCACAAAATATTCCAAACAGGCCAGTGTCTCCATTATGTCACCGAAGCAGTACTTTGAATTCAATACAATGTGACTCTTTTTCTAGGCCCACCAGGTTTATGAAGTGTTCTGCATGACAATGTCAGTTTCTGTATCCCAAAATTCTGTACGGAAAGACAGTTTAAGAATTTTTAAAGTGTTTTCTATGTCCTGTGATGCACCGGGCAGCCCAAGACTTAGTGAAAATTTTGTGTCCTATATAATTTGACAGGCTTTTCTATTCAGAATCTAATATGTAACAGCACTTCCTGTCTTCACCATAATCCATACATACTATGTTAATTTCTGGTGAAATTAAGTTCACTGAGGGGAACCCATTCCTGTTCTATCATACACATCAATTCATGAGGGCTTTTAGCTGATGCTCCTTGATGTGTCATGTGACAGATTCCCATGCTTTATATTTTATTGCCCCACATGTAATCTGCACAAACTCAGTTTGCTGTTCTAATTGTTGGAAACATCCATGCTTTGGGTTACTGAAGGATTGTTGGGTGGAGTTGTGTTTATCAGCTTCCTCCATTGTTGTTCCACCCGCGTATGTTTACTTTCACATTCATGTACTTCCTTGCTGCATTACCATTATTCACTTTCTTGGCATAGTTAATCATCATTAGTTTAAATTTGACATTGTAACTTTGCCTGATCCCATTTGGAAAACAGCTTGTACTTGTAGACTTCTCTATGTGGTCTGCCATTTTACCTGAATAACAAATGAGTAACAATGTTCATGGATTGGATCTAATAACCATATGGTATGCTGTGTTCTTTCTTTTGTCGACACATGACAGTATGGCAATGTGGGCCCTGGTTTGGCTTGACATGGTCTGGTTCAACATTTTGTGCGTGAGTTTAAGACAATCCTGCGTGTTTAAGTGCCAAGTTTTAGGGAAGCAAATGTAAAATTTGTGTAATTATGTGTCTATGTACTGTGAGTTGCACCTATGATGGGACTATTCTGCTTTGTGTGTTAGGTAAAGTAGACACATATCAAACATGAGGTGTTCTGGTTCAACTTCCTTGCATTGAGTTTTTTTAATCAGCTGCAACCATGTCTGATTTCTTCAACTCATTGTTTTTGTAGAACTACTGACTTCTTGCTGCACTGAAGCTGGGATTATTAACTATTAATACAACTGAAGGTTGAAGTGAATTTTCTGTAACTGGCATTATTTTGTATGTATTTTTAAAGACATAATACTGAATACAAAATCTGTGTACTGTATAAGTGATGCATATCATTTTAATAAGCAGTTTCATACAACTGTGGCATTTAATGACAGTCACATGTGCAAGGTTGAAGAAATTTGTGGACTACTTGAACGATGTGAATACACCTTGGAAAAATTTTATAAGAAGAGGTGCACTGAATTTGAATGTTGAAAATGTAAACCAAACAGTCCCAGAATCTTAAAGTGCATGCATTTAGATACATAGATATATACCCACTAGTCCTCATTTTTTAATATCGTGTAAATCTACCATTGTTATTTTGTTACTACTACTGCTACAACTACTACTAGTACTACTACCATCACCACTACTGTCCTATTTTCTGTATTTCTGCTGCATGTCCTCATCTTGAGCTTGTATCTTAGAAACTGTTCTGTTCTTTAAATACATATTTTTAATTACTGCATATACATGGAACTTCCAGTTATCTGTAATTTCATGAATTATGCATAAACTTATAGTTTATTATTTCTACAACCTGTCGCATGTAGGTAGGAATGTTTAAAGGAAAGCTCCTTTTTCAGTAAGAAAATTTTGTCTGTGGGGACTATATTGACAGTGAATCCTCTATGAGTATTATTGTGGTACTTGTGATAATGAATGGAAGTTAAGTCCGATAAGTAACACCGGATTATATATAGATAAAATGAGGGGCACAACATGTTTAAGGTACAGGTATTTATTATACTTCAAATTTTGATGTCTCCACCCCAGAATATCGAGCATCAAAATTGAATGGGTTGGGGTCGTACGTGAGTGCCCCCTCCCCGGGCTCATTGTGCACCAACGTACAATACATCACAGCATCTCCTAAATTCAGAGTACGCGTCAAATAACCACAGCTCATATCAGTTGCTTGAAAGTGACTTTGGGTCAGAAACGTATGGATACCGCACGGTGTTGTATTTGCCGCCTTGTGACGACATTTCGGCCATTAGAAAGCTAGTGAAATATAAACTAGTAGTATGTTGTAGAATAATAAGTTTGTGAGTACATTGATACCAATAGAAAATTGTTATACATTGCTTAATTTTAAAGCAATTAGCTGGTGTTGACTAATGGGTTACAAATACGAGAGAATGTTCTTCTACAGCGCAGTCTTTTGAACAGCTGAAAAATGCAGCGCGAGACCACAAAATTCGAACAGCTTGCGTGGTTGAGAGATGTGATGGAATTAGTAAGTTGACTTATGTTCACATGGAACGTGACAATGAAAGAAAATCTCTTTTCAGCTTGCCGATACATTAGTGTCAACGCAGCGTTGAATAAAATTGTTATATAAATGTGTAGTTGTCCCTGCTGAGGCGTAGGAACTACATGTACGTGGAGAAAAAAAGAGTTGCAGTAAAGAATGTGGCTTTCATTTTTGTAGAAGAGCATTGTACATGCTCGATGTTGTAATTCTTCCACATATTAGAATGAACTTCAGACAGAGATTTGCATGGATCCTTTTGTTCATTTATCTTGGTGGAACTGTAATTGTCATGTATTACATATTTGACTTGGCGGATCATTATGGTTCGTACACTCTGGAGCATACGAAAATATTTCATTCCGTGTCGGGAAAGAAGAAAGATTTAGCAGCAGCCGTAGTATGGCAGCATCTTGCAGATATACCGTTTAGTGTGTGGGTGCTACTGGGTTGTATTCCATATTTACAGTTCTTCTGGATACTGTTTTTGTGCACAAAGTCACAACCAAGGGCTCATTTTCGTGCATGCATTATCCCTTTTATTGGTTGCTTCTATTTATGTAATGTTATCTCTAAACAAAGTCTTATTAGCCCTTCAACTCAAGAAATAAAGCAGCATGAGTACAGGAGGAGAAAAGAAGACTATAATGGATTAACATGATTATTGTTCTCCCTTCTATTTTGCACGTTAATATAGCGGCTGTAGAAAATGCTAAATCATGTAGTGAGCCATAATTTGCAACATAAGAGTTCTTTATGAATGCGATTATTCATGCAGAACTTATAGGTGTGAAGAAGTAACCTCATAGTTCTTATATCAGTGTCTTGGCCTGGTCCTTTGTTATTTCATTGATCTCATTACATTGTCATTATGTGATGCTAATGAAAGTTTTATTAATAATCTTGGGCTATGATGCAATGTGGGCAATTTTCCATTTTCACCTGCCTTTGTCTGTGCAGGATAACCTGTCATAGATGAGGTTGTTAGGTTCTTGTGAACACAGTAATGAACCTTCAGCTTTCACTTAAGGCCAGAAATTTTTTTGTAAACTGAGTGTCTATCAGCTTTTTAGAAAGAACTTTGCTTTGGGATGAGAAGTTCAGGGTAGTGAGTACAAGGATTGCTGTCTTCTGGAATGGGAAGCCATGTGGTCCGATATAAGTATGCCAAAGAATACAGCAATATTTGTATATTTGTTTGTTTATGAATTAGGTTGACAGTCACTGCAGGTAAGTTTCACAAATCACGGTCTGTTTACAGGAGTATGTTACTTTACATGAAAAGGAATATTATGTAACATATACCATTGTATTACACTGCAAAGTAAGGGAATGTGCTTCAACATGGGCCAAAACTTAAGTCTTTATTTTTTAATCAAATGATAATTGCCCTAACTGAATCTCTATCTTTGCAGCTGATGTGACATAGATGTCCCAGACTTGTGGAGTATCCTGTATAGTTCATCCAGATTGCCATTTGCCCAAGGTTTTTAAGATTATTTGTTGTTCAGTTGAAGCATTGGTGTTATAGAACTTGTAATGCAATTTCACCTGTGAAACTAATAATGGATTAGTTACATAATGTGTACAGACATTTTGGAGTGTTATAAAACATTACTAGTTCATAGTTTACAATCATACCATTAACTTTTGGTTAGCATTTGACTGATGAAAATTTTGGAATTAAATTTCTGATTGTTATAATTGAACTTACTGGTGTGTATTCCACTGTGCCAGATATGAAAGTGAATAGGACTAGTTAATCTTTCCAGGAATTATCTTTACCCTAAAATCTTGAGGAAGCCAAAATTTTTGCACTGTCTAGACTGACCCTGGGGCCCACTCATCCTCCTATACAATGGGTACTGGGTCATTCCTTGGGGTAAATATGATTTAGTTATACTTCACATGCTGATATGACAGTTATTCGACAATAACACTTGTACTGACTCAGGACTCACTTGTGGTGACTAAACTCTTTACCTGACTTCTCAAGAATTGTGATTAAGGGAGACATGGATTATACTGTTCATTTCTGTGTTTTTATAATTATAATGTTGAATTTGTATTGTATATCTTCAAAACTGACTTTTTTCCTGTTTTATTTTCTAGACACACATCCCTAAGATGAACCATCTAAAGTAAAGCAGTTGAATTTTAAGTCTTGTGTGATGTGCTGGTTTGTATGTATTGACAGTACATTTATGTATTACTAATATATCCTCAGAACTGTGAATATGATTATCTCCTCACAGACAGATGTAAATAGACTAATGTGTATGAAACTATACCCCCAAAGAGGGTAATTTATAAACACTAATCAAAACCAAAAGTAATCATATATACTGAAACAATGAGTGAGATATAAGATTGTTTAAAACAATCTGTCACAAAACGGTGTGTACACTTTTTTTACCTTTTCAAGTATCGCGTGAGGAGTTCTAAGATTTGGTTAATGAAGTTTGTAATATTTATGTATGCTTTGTCTACTTAGCAGTTCCTTTTAGTCTGTAAGATTCATGCATTTGGAAAATGCTGCCAGTTGTCTTTTTGATACATAAGTGATAGAGAAGGCTGAATGTGTTTATTTAGTGTCAGAAATCCAGAGAAGTAGCTTGTGTTGTTGAGATAATTTACCTGCTGGAACAGGTATGCATTTTATACATTTTGTATTTGTTATTTTTCACCTGAGTTGTGTTTAAACCTATGCCTTAAATAAGTTTAAAGTAAGACTGGAGTGTCTGATAGCATTATTTGAATGAACATAATTTCATTGCGTGAAGTTTGAAATTACAGTAGATTCAAGATGGAAGAAGAATACTTCCAGTTCATCTAACACATGAGTACTTGTCTACCACAGTACAATGTGTCACATCCCAAAAGATCTTGATCTTGGTATTTTTGTTACCTGTATTACTTGTATTATTTCTTTTTCATGAAACTGATACTGGAGTGCCTTAAGATGTATATTTGTTCAAATAGTCTCTGAAAGTTTCATTTTGTACTTCTTACAACTGTTATTCATCAATGTAAAATGTAATTCGTTACACACATTTAAGTGCCAATTGAATATTTATTGTTGTAATGTGAGAACTGGTCATGACGGCTGTTGTAATATGTCACTTTATGTTTAGCAGTTATGTTGGACAAGATGTATGTTTGTAGATGACAAGGATTAGTCATACATAAGGATACAATATGCAGACTGATAAAAGAACACGTTTGTCGATGGCATGATACTTTGTTGTGACCCAGATGTAACGAATAATTTTCTAGTCATGTTTTCTATACATTGTGTACCCCTTAATGCCATGTCGTGTTTCTTTTTTCATTTGTATGTAAAATTTTTTAATTGTAGAATTTGTTCTAAATGTTCCCACCTTGTTACAGCCAAAGGATGCTGGAGCATGGGCCTCCATCTAGTGTGAAACTGTGAAAATTATAAAACTTAATTTCCTACCACCTTGATGTTTCTTGCATTGACATAAAAGTAGTTTTATCTCTAGCTGATGTTACATCAGATTTCATTCCCTTCTGCCATAATGTTGAAACCATTTTTGTCATACCACTTGTTCACTTGCTGTATATAACTAAAAACAATGTAACAGTAGTGACATTTTTACCCCTTTCCTGCTGGATGTATAGTAACTGAAAATAGGAAAGTGTGACTGGGGGTATATCCAAATGTTTGATTTGCCACAACATGTACATATTTAATGACTTGCTCTAATCTATAGCTGAACCTGAAGTGACTCATGTCACAACAAGTAGATCTTATTTAATGTTTCGTTGACTGTGTGTCATGATATATTCGTATAATATGAACCAAAAGATGCTCTATTTTCTATTAATTTATTTCAATAGTAGGCCTGTACATGTTTTGAGCAGGCTTGCTGCTCATTATCAGGAGGATCAACTCTGTATAAACAGCAATTGGTATAGTCATGCGTTATGTTGACTGGCTGCTGGAAGGATCGAGTTCCATCCTGATCCTGTTAGCAGCCAGTCAACATAACGCATGACTATACCAATTGCTGTTTATACAGAGTTGATCCTCCTGATGATGAGCAGCAATCCTGCTCGAAACATGTAGAGGCTTACTATTGAAATAAATTAATAGAAAATAGTGCATCTTGTTGGTACATGTTATATGGAAGTAGATCTTACTTGGCACCTAGCACATGCAGCCCGTCATTCCCATAAACTCTCCAGCTAAAGCCACACCTCATGCAGATGGCCACCAAGACTTTTATAACCTGGTGTGCATCAAGTGTAATGCAAAGTTTTTCAAGACATTGTCTTTTGTATTCCATTTGTATGAATTTTCAGCAATTAATCATGTTTACTTTTTGTAGAATTTTGGAGTCATTGAAGATTTCAGTTATAAACCTACATATGGAATTAATTCATACAACTTTTATTGAAGGATTAATAGAGAAGACAAGGTACATACAATGTCAGTTGTTTTGAGGTTACAGATCATAGGTGAATGACCATGGTGATACTGAATCATAGCCATAAAATAATCTGCGATGTATTGTGCTAAATCTGAATGTTTCCAACACTGATTTGTGGCATGAACCATAACTGTGATTTTGGACATTTTTCATCATGTTGGAATTTTCCAAACATAGTGTTTTAGAAAAAGGATAATTTTCAACTTTATGTATAAAGTGCCTGCTCAGTTGGCCCGCATAGAAAGATCAAGCCAGACTATACTGTGTACAGGGTGATTAATGACTTGTGGACATTACTGCAGGATATGATTTCCCAGGTCCTTATGATCAAAAAAGTTAATATCAGTATGGGTCCTATTCTGAATGGTTATGGTGTTATGGTGGATTTTTAATTGGTGTAAATGCCCTCCTGTGAACTGCACATTGCAAGTCACACTACGACCTTCAACCAGCAGAAACAGGAACAATCAGCGGAAGCTGCAACTTACAACTTGCACTGTTCACAACTGAGCGGCAGTGTGAGCTGCGGCTGTCGGTGGTATTTTCGAAAACCTGCTTAAAAAACAGGTCTGTGTAAACTGGGGCAATTTCTTGAAGTTAAGTTAATTTATACTTCAAATTTACATGTGAGGTATATGCTTATTTATTATTTTGTTTCATTTATTTTAAGAATCCTTACCCTCTGTTCTGGGGCCTGGGATGGTGTAGTGGTACACTGCGCTACTAGTTGGAGGGTCCCGGGATCGATCCCAGGTCACTGGGGATTTTTTCTGGGGCATCAGACAGTTCCATGTTCCCTGGGGTCGACTCAGCCTCTAAAAATGAGTACCAGGATATTCCTGGGGGTAAAGACGGCCGGTTTGTAAGGGTGACGACCTTACCACCTTCATGTGCCGAATGTCCAGAAATTCTGGAGCCTTAACATACCAGAAACCCCAAAGGCCACTAGGCCTGTAGTGGGATTACTTTACTTACTTACCCTCTGTTCTAAGTTTCAAGCAGCCATAACTCCATAACCATCCAAAATCAGACGCTTACTCATATTTACATGAACTTCTTTGATCACAAAGCCCTATGAAATCATCTTCAGTAATGTCCATAAGACATGAATCACTCTGTATACTGTTAATATAAAGTATCAAGAGACAAGAATAGAAGAAACAGAAACATTGTGTTTGGGAAACCCAAATCAGACAGTGTCCAAAATAATGGTAATGTTTATAGCACAATATATTGTGTTCCATAATATTCAGTGTTTTATCGTCACATACAAATTGCATCTGGAATCATTTACTAAGTGGACCTTTTCCATCATCTTATGTTAAAAGTGAACAATAAAACCTATTAAACGCAGTCAAAACCTACCCAGTTGGAACTTACAGGCAAAAATACCTGGGAGCAACCACTGAAACTAGCATCTTAACACTGTATTTACCTGAATATAAGACAACCCTGCACAGAAATTGATCCCACATCACAATCTTAAGTTTCTATGAAAACACCTATAGAGAAAAAGTTAAACGTTTTGTATAATTATAGGGTGATCCCCCCTCCACCAACATTTTTAAGATTAGTTAGGCAAAGTCTTTTACCTTATATTGAGGTAAATATGGTATATGCACTTCATCCTCGTTGTGTTTACACTGTCGCAAGATGTAAATTTGTACCATCTAAACACAACTCTGTTTTTACAAATTAAAATTGAAAGCAAGTACATGTTGTGGCTAGCTATGTAGCCATCTTCAGTCCAAATATGAAGAACATAAAAAGAAGATATTCATCATCATCATGTTCAGGAAGGATTAGGTTTGATTCCTGTTCCTTGTATCCTCAAAATGAAATTGGTCCCTCCATCTCTTCCTCGGTCGTACTATGTGTCTTCGTCCTTTTGGTTTATATTGTAG
>Ga0268261_10003228_pt1 | contig 11928 bp, 8 predicted proteins | sample TergutNc150P1_FD_190353 | JGI IMG/M metagenome (GOLD analysis project Ga0268261, IMG submission 190353) | Nasutitermes corniger P1 segment gut microbial community from laboratory colony in Florida, USA - Nc150 P1 (SPAdes) (version 2) | ecosystem: Host-associated > Arthropoda: Insects > Digestive... | reverse complement strand
GTGGGGGGGGGGGGAGGATTCTTGTGTTTCAGAAGACTATACTGGTTCCATCTTAAGGTTAGAAGTGCTGAGAACAAATGGGAGATGGTTGTATAGGACATAGTGTAGGACATGCAGAACAGGGACAAGGATTGTAAGGAGAGGTGTTGTCTTTTATCATCTGAGGGTGCCTACTGTTTTACTTTCATTGCATGAATGACACAACTTCCCATCGGTCACTGACCAGAGGTTTGATGAAGTTCTTTGTTGTACCTCACTCGCTGCCTCTGTAGCCCTTAAAATGGATATTCCTGTTCTCCACAATGCTGGTGAATTAACATGGAGAGCATTTTGCTTTCTAAACTAGTTAACCATGCAGTTGAATAACTGCTACATAATTATAGGAGTTCAGAGCCACTAATGAGATGATAGTTTGAAAGTAAAAGGAGGTTTTATCTGTTTTTAGGTGCAAGTAAAACATGTAAAAGAAGCTTACCGTCTGCTGAACAAGTCTATCATTCGTGTTGAGCAGCCTGACATTCATCTGGATGAAGAGGATGAACAGCTTGCCGATGAGCCAATGGATGTGGATGGAGACAACAGGGATGCACCAAATGCTGAATCTGGGGCAGAAAATGGTGTGTACTGTCCCATATTATACATTCATCCCAATAAAAGTGCTGCTGCTTAGTTTCTATTCAGGGTAGTTCTGGAAGGGTCTTTTGAACTTCATTTACTCTAATCAAGTGACTTTGAATTAAAAAATCTTAGGTATTCCACTGTGTTTATATTTCAAGAGGAAATTGAACTGTTTCCATCTCCACAACATTTTATTAACGTTAGATAGTAATATGTTAACGTTACACGTTTCCAGTTTTGGTCATCTTCAGGTCACTCTGTTTTACAAAAAAGTAAATTAGAACATAATTTTGACCTAATATACTTTTTTTGTAAGAGAGAGTGGCCTGAATATGGCCTTTTAAGGGCTGAAGCATGTAGCCTTACAAGAATTAACATATTACTATCTAAGATTAATAAAAAGTTGTGGAGACAGAAGGAGTTAAATTGGCCTTTTAAAAAAAAAGGCATGTTTCCTGGGCCAAATTTAGGAAGCTTAATGCATAATGGCAGTCTGAACAATTAGATATACCAGAAACAAAGTTTTTAATAAAAAATATCACAAACCACAATATAAAACTATCATAATCATTATTTAACAATAAAATGTATTATGAAACATGTACAGAGTGTTTATTTGGGACTTAAATTCTTTTTGAGCTCAGTTGCCAACCACTTCACTGCCGAAATTTGCACTCAAATTGTGGACAGACACTTTGAACTGCTTTTGTAACATTTCATTATCACACAACACTGATATTAACTTTACAGTGAATTTATCATGAAGCTTTTTATTCTTTGTTTCTACAGTCTTCTGAAAACCATGTTTCATTTTACAGTGGATGTCCATTCTTTATTATTTGCCTTTTGCCTTCAGCTTATCATTCTCATCTCTTGTAAATCATTCTCTGCATCAAGTAACCATCTGAAGTTATATCTTTTCACATTCTTATATCTTCTGGTATAATTTAAAAAATGTTGTGTTCATAATGACCACTGTTCAACCCTTTCTAATTATATGCCTTAGCCACACAAAACCTTTCCTTTTAGTGTCCATTACCACAGTAGGCTTTTCATATGATTCCTTTAGTTCTTTATCAGTTCCACTTTTTTCCAATCCCCGTGCTTCGTTTCAGGTCATACACATTCTTCAGAATGAAACGTGTTATTAAAAACTCCTTTCTCTGTGTCTTCCTTTCAACTACCATAATCCTTAACCATTTCTTTTTTGGACTCATGTTAATAGGACTTATATTACCCAAAATCGCTTGATTAATATACCAGCACACTCTGCTAGGGTCTTGAAATCACTTTGTAGGTTGTGTCACATTTGAGATTAGTCTAGACTGAATTCTGCTGCTGACTGTCCAACAGTTTCGTAGTATTCTTCAGTTGCTGTAGGTTGGTGGTCCTTGGAGGATGTATTATAACTTTGCTGTAGGTGTGACACAAAAATCATAATTTTGAATAAAATTGTTTTCTGAAAATCTGAAACTGTATTTTCACAAATACCCTGCACACATAAACAAAAGGCAAACAATAACTGGGGTGTAGGTTTTATTCATGATGAGTTTGGCACTGGTGCTGACTTCATTAATAATTACATTGGTACTGGTGCATGGTTTATTTATGATGAGCCTGGCAGTGGTACATGGCCCATTCATTGCATCGCTACACCACTCATTCCAAGTGCTGTCACAGCACCTGCAACTTCTCCTCCTTTTGCATACCCGCATGCAGCCACAATCTGTAATGGAGAAGTTACCATTCATTTGTGATATAATCCTCACATTTTATGCTGGACATGAGTACTATAGTTTTTATTTGCATTCTTTCAACTTCACTGTTGAAAGTTCTGATATCATTTTGGAACAGATATTTGTAGCGTATTTTTATTTCCCCCTTATTTCTTTACGTGATGATTAAAAATTAAATTAGGTGGTGTGCGTGATATTTTGTGACAGCATAACAACTTTGATATTATCTTGCACTAGAGTAAATGTACACAAAATAACTACTCTTTTATATGCTTCTGAAGTATGTTACAAGAGAGTTTTTTGTCATTTGAACTGTAAAGTTCTTTTCATATTATGCATGTCCCTATGTAGGAAGTAGCAAGAATATGCTTTTTATTCAGAAATGTTTTTTGTAGGATATTCTCATGTTTTTGGTACAAAATTGTAACATATTTAGCTTTTGCTGATAAAGAACTTATTACACAAATTATGTTTAAACAGATGGTGAAAGGGATGCACTGAGGAAGAAAAAACTCACTCTGACTTTTGAGGAGTATAAGACATTGTCAACTATGCTGATTGTACACATGAGAAATGAAGAAGTTCGAGCAGAAAGAGAAGGTAAATTTCCCAGTTATCGTTGTACATCCAATCATATTTGGTAACTTGTGGTATTGTGATGATTCTATTACAGTTGAGTTGCTTAGCTATGCATTTTACATAATGGTATTGAGCTACATTTGGATATAAACATAATGGAGCCTGCAGCAGAAAGGGCACAGATTATCCAGGAGTGTTGAACATGTACTTGGCATTGGCAATAGTAGTAATGGATTTGTTTTGCCAAGGATTGGAGTTGGTGTTATTGTCACTGTGAAATGTAAAAGTTTAGGGAAAAGAATGTTCTGAAATGTCTTCAAAAATGTTTTTATTATTGGACAGTCCAAACTCTGTGTTCTGTATATGTATATATAATGTGCTTGTTTTGTGATTGATAGAGTTTGTGACTGAGTGTGTCACAATGCATTTCCATGGTTGTGACAGAACTTGGGTTGTGAATGAGTCACACCCAGGTTTTCATGGTTGCAATAGAGCTCCGTTTGTGTGTGCCATCAAAAGCCCAGTTTCCATGGAGTCAAACCAAGGGTTACAACATGAATATTATGTTACCTCATATGACGAACCATGTCTCACACTATTACAGCTCAAGAGTAGAAATTTCATTGCCACAGCACTCTGATGTTGCACCACTGTTAACTTATTTTAATTTATAGTTGCCCTTAGTAGTTTTTTTCCTTTGTTCTGAGTCATATTAGCTTCTCCTTTGTCTCAGTTTATTCCATGTATAACAGTTTCCTACTATACTGAACTTCATATGAACCATTTACACAACCTGCCTTCACATACACATGCATGTTAAAAAAAATCCCTAGAAATTCATTTTATATATTTAGGCAACAAATAAATGTGTTGCATTTTTAAGATATGCTCTATAATCTCTATTTTATTTTCCACCAAATGCCATTTATTTCATAATTTTATTTTTTTGTGTTCAAATAATATGTTTTCATAAACCAGGCTAATGGTTAATGTTAGGCAGTCCTTTCTCTTTACTACATTGCCACTGCATGAGTATGATCTTCATCTCGTCAGATAGGGAAAGAAACTGATTCCAGCCATCCTGTATCATTGTATGTTTGACAGAATGTTGTCCAATAAACCAGATTGTGCAGTCTGTACACAGGTTTTTATTCCATGTTGTACCTGGTTGTGTATTTGTATATGATGGCAAAATCTCAGAATTTCAATTGCGTGTCTTTTTGTCTCTGCATTTGGGATGTACATATATCTGTTCCTGCTTCAGATCAGTTGCCTGCCACAAAGCAAAAGTGTACACCACTAAATTATAACTGCAGTAATCTGGCAGAAAGTTGCCAGTGTTTCTGTAAATGTGACATTTACACACCTTATATGAGATCAGCTGGGGGGGGGGGGGTTGTTTTCACTTCAGTCAAAAAAAAAGTTTAAATTTTTAACTTTATATCAAAAGTCTTCATAAATGTCACAGTCTTAGAGTGGATTCAATAAGGATAAATATGTAACAAACTATAATTAGTGATAAATATTATTCATGGCCTTCAGTAATGTAATGCTAAACTTTCAACATTATTTATTTTTTCAGAATCTAACCCCTGAAGGTCACTCATTTATGTTGTAATATGTTGGGTGTTCATATATCAAATTGAAGTGGCTGCATTAGACACTTTCAATACTGGTTTCACTAACAGCTAGTTTACTAAATTATTTTGTTCCTTACTATGTCTGGGTAAGGCCCCATTCATGCAGAAGTGTTTCTGTTTGCAGAGGAGGGAAGCAGTGAAGGTTTGAAGCGGAGTGATGTGGTAGCATGGTACCTAGAACAGGTACAGGATCTGATTGAGTCTGAGGAAGAGCTGCTTGAGAAGAAGGCTTTGGTTGAGAAAGTGATAGACCGACTTATTTACCATGTGAGTTACTGTAATTTCTTGTTGCTTGCTAAAATTAAAACTTCCATACTCTAACATGTGATAACAGTGGTTTTGTTCAAAAACTTTCTTGAGATGTTTCAATTTGTTCCATGGGAGAAATTTACCATTTAAAATCATGTTCCTCCAAAATGATATCAAATTTTTACTGGACTGCATGTTGTCACATTACATAAGAGATTATTCTTCACAGTTGCCGCCATGAGAACCTTCACGTGTTTAATTAATGTAAGTAAAAGCCACAATACTATATTTTTCATAATTTGACAGGATCAAGTTATCATCCCATTAATGAAGACTGGACTTGAGAGAGGTGATGAATCGAGTGACAGTGACCCACTGCTTGTGGTACACCCCAATTATGTTATAGAAATGTGAGGATATATTGCAGACAGGCAAGTGAAGTATGTTTGTTAACACTGAACTCTAATATATCTGAATTAGCTGTAGACTTCCATGCTTTATTTTTGAGTTATGGAGTGCTGGGATAATATCTTACCTGGGATCTCAGCTTGTTTAGCTTATTCACATGTCACTTGTGTGGAGAAACTGATTTGTTGCCTTAAACATGCACATAAATAGCAAATTGCCATTCATCCAGAATGCTGTATGTAGATGGTCAATGCCCACTGCACCCAGGTTTGTCCAAGATTTGTATTCCAGTACAGGGAAACTGTAACAGATGGCATATTGAGCCGTATTCTTATGGAACGCAGACAGAACAAAAATATGACCAAAACTTATATGGTAATAGATAGGAAGGAATAGGGATCTTTGAAGATTTCTTACCATGTAACTCACATAACAAAACCAGTTTTATCTGCCATGTGTCAAGCTTCTGCCCTCCCTGCATTATGTAGATTTTCTGTGTTTCTTAATATATGTATGAGGTTGAATTGTTATTTCACATACCTGACATGTTCTTCACTGAGAATTTTTGTTTCTTGAGTAATATAGATAAATATTATATTTCATTGTAACAGTATAAAGATTCGGTATGCATAATGTCATCTACATAAGCAATATGTAATTTACTGTGATGTCCATTTTTGAAGATTTTCCAGACAAATGGCTTTCTACTGTCACAAGACAAATTTGAAATTGTGTTGACACATTTTCAATGTCTGTGATAATGCTGTGAACCAGCCAGTCACCTACCAAACTGAGGCCAAGGGCATAATGTGGCTGACTTACCACAAATGTAGTCTGTCTCTACATTACCGCTGGTATCAATAGATGTATGATTGGGAAGCATGTCAATCCGAGCCATTTTCCTGCTGCTGCCTGATACAGCTCCTCGCTACTGATTTGCCTGTCATTTATATACTCTGCTTCAAGTGGGCTGAAGGAGAAACATCCTTCTTAGATTCACAGTCATTCCTACAATATTCATGTAAGGGTACCTGCTTGCAAAATGAAATTAACTTTATTGCAGGAAAGGCAGTGATAAAATTTGTTCTTGTAACTGAAACAGGAATTCTTCCATCAGAAGGTGTGTTGATTTGTAAGGATTAGTGCTTGCCGTAGCTAAAGCAGAATGATTTACTATAGATTGGAAAGAGAAAATAATTCCATAATGTGGTTCTGAGATGCAGTACAGGGGCCTTCAAAAATTGTGGCGTAGTGTCTTAGCTGAAGCCATGATTATTTCCCATAGTTTGTAGAACAGGCAGTCAGGTATGTGCATATAATGACAATAATATTACTTATTACTTTCTTTGTTGATTTGTTTGAATGATGCTACTCATTAGGTGTGACTGTATTGTCATAGGTGAATGAAAAATTGAAGATGCTGTAGAGGGAAGCAGTCATGGCCTAATTTGAGGCACTGTCCCAGCAGTTGGCTGGATGGTCTGAGGAAAACCACAGAAGAGCTCCATCAGGATATCCAGTCTGTGGGCCAGTAAATGCAGTTAAGACTTCCCAAACACATAGCAGCAGTTCTACACACTTGAAACATTTATGTTTGTTGTAACATCACTTCCAACACCCATATACATATAATATTTGCTTGTTGTGACATCACTGCTCATATCAATATGTTACATTCTGACACCATTTTTGAAAACCTTTTTGGTTATGATTTGCACCAATTCTAAATTCAGATCTTTTCTGCTAGTACCTTATGTATTAGTATTTTCTGTCATTAATTTTTTATTATCATGACTTCAGTTGTTCTTAATTTTTTAAATTCCATTGCTTTTTTAAAAAATGTTGATGTTATTTAAAACTTCTAGATGTTTGTATACATCATTTAAACTTTGTATTATGAATATACTGTTTTATAGTAATTGTTGTTCATTACATGTTCATCATGTCTCCCTTACTCCTCTTACCCATCTCATAAGATAATGCCAAACAAATAAGTAAAATATTTTTTGTATGTTACCACTCATTTGGGAGCCTGAGTAGGGTACTCAGCATAGTGACTAGGCTACAGACTGGACGGTCCAGGGTTTGAATCCAAATAGGGACAAGATATTTTGCTTCTTTGAAACATCCTGACTAGCTCTGGGGCCCACCCAGCCTCCTATTGATTGGGTACTGGGGGTAGGGCAGCTGGGGCATGAAGTTGACCACTCATTGTCATGTGGTGCTGAGGTTAAGAATGAGTGGATCTATACCTCTGCTCCCCCATATGCCTTCATGGTGTGGGCTGGGAAACTTTACCAAGTGTGGTACTCACTCTAGTAAAAGTGGGTGGTGCAGTTTTGTATCACTGTGTCTCATGTTCTGTGATATCAACGGATGGAAGTTTCTGTCTCACTTTTCTCTCTCTCTCTCTCTCTCTCTCTCTCTCTCTCTCTCTCTCTCTCTCTCTTGACAATAGTATTTTACACATGGATCATTGTATCTTTTGCTCCTAACAGGTGCCAGCCTTTCCACACTGATTCCTCTGATCCATACACCTTTTGTACTGTATCCTGTTGATTATGATTACTGACAGAGGATGTTGAGAGAGGGAATACTGGCAAGGTTATTGCCAGAATAGCTGCTGCACTCTCCTCCAAAATGACTGGGGCTGTTCGTAGAAACAAATACATGAGGACACAATTACTGAATGGTACAACTGCTGTGACTGATAGAGATGATGAGGTAAGTGGAATACTTATCAGCTGTGAAAAGTAGAAGAGTTGGTTACTGGCCAAGACATTCAGTTTGGATTTCTAGGACTGCTGTGACTGTGAACTTGGAGCAGTACATCACAGCACGTGTTGCTAGTATCCTTGCTATTGCCTTGCATGAAGCCTATTAGGAATGAGAGTTGTGTCTGTCTCATAGGCAGGGCATTTGTGAGAGAGGGGCAAAAATGCTATTTTCTTACTTTATGCATTATCAGTATTGCTGATTACCAGACCATACCTATACTGACCTAAGTTATCACAGGTAGTTTTTTGTTACTGCTCCTGTACTTGGGCTGTACATCTAATCAGAGGAGTATTCGTTTTAGGTATCTTTTTTGTTGGCTCAGGGTTTTCTTCTGTATTGTCTGGAGTCTTCATAGCTGAAGAAGGATATAACCACACTGGTTCATGTAATGGCACTCTTGGAGGTTGTTTTGAACATGTACCAGAAATCTGCCTGTTTCAATCATGAAGACTTTTCTGGTAAAGAGCAAAACTTACATTCTTGGAACTATAATCAGGTGCTGGATTATTATCAAGATTTTCAAATTATCAGATGTCAGATTAAAGGAATTTTGCTTTACTAACCCTTTAGGTATGCACAGATAACTCATTGGAGTTCATGCTCATGTGTAAGGGTCATTCATGTATGCCATTCATTCCATTCCAAATTTGATGGAGCATTTTTCTTTCACATAGAAACTCCATAGGAGCATTGGTGTAGGAGTATGAGGAATCTCATGGTATAAAAATCTGGCTCTAAAATCAGTCTTCATCTTGGCTTGCATGTCCAGTGTTCATATGAGGACTTATGCTGTAGTGTGTAGTTTAATTGGAATGTCCTATAAAAAGGCATCCAGAAAGAAAAATGAAGGAGCAATCATGCAGAACTATTAGAGGAATTTGTGAGGTTTGCCACTATGTGTGGGTTAGGTACTGGGTCGCCTGCTTCATCAGTGTAAGAGTTTGAATTTATGTAGCTCTTCTGATAGATGGAAGCCCCCATCGTGCAAAAACACTTGTTCAATGGCTAGCTAGGTGGTAATTATTGTTTTGTATAAGATATATTGTGAACAATAGGTACATAGTTGACACCAGCTGCATGTGTTACCATATCCTCAGTGGCTGTGGTCAGGTTGGATTCTCTGTCTTGTGTATTTTCCATATTGAATTTGGTTGTGTTGATGCCTTCATCACAGTGTGCGCGTGGGTCCCTCTTTCTTTAGTTCTTCACCACTTTCCCCTCTTATGTGGTCCCATGTTGCTTCTGCTGAAGTCACCATTTCTGACCTTGTGGCCAACAAGCACAGCTTATCTTCAAGTACTGTTGCAGCAGTATGTGAGCAAATAATGTGTGTCTGCTGTAGCAGTGGTTTAGGACTCAAGGATATGCATGGCATGCTTTGCCAAGCTTTGCTAGTGTTTCATGTGGTGGTTTGTTGTGCTACCCAGTATACCAAAACCGTTAATTTCTTTCATGTCTGATAAAGAGTTGTATATAATGAAATTACTTGAATGCTGGTAATGCTTCATTAGGACTACATTATTAGTTGATCACTGGTGCTATTTAAACCTTCAACACCAGCCTCCATGCAATGTACAGCCTTTTAATTCTTCACATGCTGCTGGCCTTGGTGCACCATACAGTTGGGCACACATTTAAGGGTACTGTAAATTTAAAACCCCTCCACCCTGGGCAGTAGTTGGAATTCAAACCCAAATATCATTGAAGTTTTAAGTTTTGTTAATGAACTGTAATAATCTTTGTTAAGAGAATTTTATATAGATTTGCATAAATGTTGTTTGATCTGTGTTTATGTATGTAAGTTTTCTTGCTTCTAGCCTCCTTTCACACTTTTTGTTGTAGGGATTTGCTGGAGCTAGGTTGGTAGCATACATGACAAACCAAAAACAGAGAAGGCAGGATGTTTAGTCTGTCTTGGCTATTTTTGGAATCTGAATTTTCATATCAAATATGTAATTATTACACAAGTATTTATAAACTAGTAGAAGATACAATGCTGCCACATTTCCTTATCCTCTCAATTACTTTTCTATTCCAGTTGGTCAAATTTGTTGACACAATTTATATATTTATTGTAAACAGCAAGCACTTTTGTATACGTATCCTTGTAACAATTGACTCCATGGAGCTGAATTCTTGAGGTGTTGTCACTTTCTGGTATGCCCAAGAAATTGTGTGACAGCTTAATACTGTGTTACTACATGTCACTGCTGGCCCTCATCCTGAGTGACGAGTGCAGTCCACATCCTGTTTTAATATTCTTCCCCATGCTTAGCTCTACGGAGTTGCCCTTGTGCTTCTGGTTTCGGAATGAAAGGTTCTTGTGATCACCTAATGACTGATTTGGTCACCCCTACATTTGGTGAAGATTACAAGTTATCAGGCTGCTCATCATGCAGGTTTCTCCAGCTGTCTTGTCATTCTAGTCTTCTAGGTCACAACATGCCCTTCACCTTCTGCTGTCATCTTAATCTGTGTTATTTCATCATGATGGAAAACATAAGTTTCATAAACATACAGAACAACAACAGGCAAGTCTGATATTTTTTATTTCATAATGTTTACACTTTTAGCTGTGAGATGGAACACAAAGGATCTTGAAAAATGTTACAAACATTCCCCAGATTGAATTGCTTTGTGAATGAAATTTTGTATATATTTGGAAGTAGGAGAGTGTCATGTCTTTAGTTCATTGTCACCAGTGACTCATTTGTAATCCAATTTCATTGCCTGTCTTTAAGAGTGGGCACATTATTCTTGGGTTGTCAGTGACACAGACATGACTTTCATCACAGGTTTTGGTGCATTTGTATTTATGTCATGGTATACATATTGTACTTGTACAAGTTAACTGAGTTGGTTCCCCTCCCCTCCCCTAGGTTCAGTAACACAATGACAATTATCGTGTCGGGCACATTTAAGAAATTTGACTGTATTTAGATGATTTTTTAGTACTAGGATTTACTGGGTCTTCATCTTCTTTGTTTTATTCTTTTATTTTATATCCTGAAATTCAAAATTAATGTATTCATTTTAAAACTGCACATAAACTAGTATAAAAACTAAAATTGCTTATAATTATGCAATTTCAGAAGCTCAGAACGGGACTACGATCTTACAATGACGATGACCTGTGACACAAATTATTGCCTGTGGAATGGAAGGCCCCATATTTTGATACTGCTTCTAAATCTGTATGCCTACAGTCGTGACTGACCTGTTATATTTTGCAGGTTCATAGCAATGTTTATTCTGCTGTTCGCATCTCTTTTGGACTCATCATTTATAACCGTCCAATTGGACATGACGATGGTTAAAAATAATGAACCTAGGAGATGTAGGGGTAGGCAGTTTTGATATATAGTCCGTTCTGTTATAACGCGATAGTCGCCTTCGTGTGAGACCTTGCACGTTAATAATAATAATAATAATAATAATAATAATAATAAAAAAAGAAACTAGGCTAGACCTTAAAAGCCCTTCATGTTGGTCGCTGAAATCGTGTAATAACCAATATGCGTCTGCCACAGTTCCCATTATACTGTACAAAAGCATTCGTCTATTCATCAATCGCGTTGTAGCTAATTCGCGTTAACGATACACGCGTGATAGCAGAATCGACTGTACTTTAACTCATTATTTGAACGGTCCCTTCGATGGGTTGATGGAGACATTGCCATCCTTCGGGTAGCCGTGGTTCGAATCAAGTGCCATTGTATTTACTCGCTCGGTTTCTATGGCGAAGTAGGGCAGCCGTAATGTGCCAACATTATTCTGGCAGGGACCGTTGTGTAAAGCGCCGTGTTAACCCTTAGGTGACTAATGTCATATATATATATATGGAGCACCCATTCTTGATGTTTCTAGATCACACACAACGACGCAGCACAGTCGGTAGGACTCCTCTGGACGAGTGATCA
>Ga0268261_10003227_pt1 | contig 11929 bp, 6 predicted proteins | sample TergutNc150P1_FD_190353 | JGI IMG/M metagenome (GOLD analysis project Ga0268261, IMG submission 190353) | Nasutitermes corniger P1 segment gut microbial community from laboratory colony in Florida, USA - Nc150 P1 (SPAdes) (version 2) | ecosystem: Host-associated > Arthropoda: Insects > Digestive... | reverse complement strand
TTTGTGTGGCAGAGTCAACAGGAGTGTAATTTGGGAGAAATGATTAAACTGGTAGAAGAAAACTACAGTGGTTTGGAAAGACAGAGTATGGTGACAGTTCATTAGTACCGTCTGTAGACATGAATTGTAGTTGTGGTAAGAATGTTGTATAGGGAGCTGCAGTAGGAGCGAAAGGAGCGCTGTAGCGTGATGGCTAGGAGGGTGTGGGAACTGTGAGGAATTAGGAGAAAATAGCTTAAGGAAGATGGCCGTTATGATTAGGTAAAGCACTGTGGAAGTTATATTGTTGAACGGAATTTTTAAATAAAAATGGTCGCATACGAACGAGGAGGTAGCTAATAATGAAATCGTAAGATAATATTAACAAAGAATTGGTTGTAGATGTAGGCGGACATTGAGACGCAGTGCCATCTGAGTGAGGATTTGATTTGTGGTCAGCGTACGGTTGTGGCGCCACACGCTTACGATGTGAAAGACGGCCATATTAGACGGAAAATTCTAACCAAAAATCCTCCATGTTGATATACGCATTGGAGTTACTCATGTACCTTTCATTACGTAATTCATTACATGTGCGTGAGCAGTGGGAGTCGCACCAACATATTGGCGCCTGACGAAGCCTTATGGTATGTTCATCATTGGATGGTATTTCAAAACAGATATTTAGTGCTCCAAAGTTAGGCTGAATAAGAAATTCAGAATTGAGGTGTCTCTTGGATTTTACCTTCTTGCGAAATCCTGTGTTGCTTTATCTTGATTCAGAAGCTGTGCTGTGCTGTGGTTGTGTGCGTTTGGAATGTTACATTTAGTGCAAAGTGACTGGACTGGAGATGAGGATCTTGTCATATTTGTGTTGCTTGAACAACTGTCTCGTGGCACTCTACCTTTACTTCCCCATACGTCTTCACAGTATGGTGCTTAATTAAGTACAGGGAGAGCTTCTCCGTTTACATTTATGGAATTGGAAGGTTTGTACGTCTGTTCATCTCAACTGTCACCACTCTCTAGTCTGTATTTATAGTGTGGGGCCTAAGATATGAGGTTCTCTCAAAGGCGACTTTAAGATTGCGATCTTCTGGTTTGTGACATCGTATGTTCTGGTAGATGAATGCCAGACTCCCAGAGGAATACTGAAACCTCTTTAGTCGACCGTTAGAAACTTCGAGTCCGAAAACTGAGACAGCTTGTTGACCCGAAATTTTGGTATTCACCAACAAGGTGTCACACCCCAGAAGACCACAGGCTGGAAGATCATCTAACGTTCACTTTAATATTATCGTCCAGTTAGTCTCCTCACAAGGATTTATAGTGTAATATGTTTGTGTAGTATATCTCGTTACTTCCTGCTTGTTAGCTGCCCTCTGTGGACAGTTGACAGTAACCTTGTGCTATAGCAGTCGGTACACAATACACCAAGTTCGGTTACTCCCACCCCTGTTCGGGCAGTTTATCCATTGAAGCGTAAAATAAGCCAACATATTGGAACATTTTTTAAGATTCATTTCGTACCGCACAGTAAACACATTGTGTCTCCTTTACAAGGACCAGCCGCTTATGCTGTTAGGGAAACAGTCCCTCTCTATGTTGAGCACATGGTCACAGTGCAGAGGTGAAGTACTGACCTTCAAATGGTTAAATACTGCTTACTCACAGCGAGTCTCTTGTTCAGTTCCTGGAGGAGTGAACTTGGTATTGGATTAGTTTTTCTCTGTTTTCCCCAGCTATCCGCTGCATGGCCCCTGAGGTAAGCGGCAGTCAGTCAGACGGCGCTTTATCATTGACTCAATCCTTCCGCCTCTTTGTCTTGTTTGGAGTTTATAGGATTGGGTGTTTTGTGCCTTTTAACAATCATATCACCATCTGCAATTAGGTGGCAGCTGTTGGTCATTGTCGCAGCACAAGAATTTGACAGCCAGCCTTCCGTCTGAGAGCGCTTGCTTTGAGGACTCCTCACTGCTGCAGAGGTTCGAAGCTACGTTCTTATGAATTGCGATTATTGATTTCGTGTTAGTTCTTTACTGTAAAGTTGTTCTGGCGTTTCGGAGCACCTGCACTGTAGCCGTCGTTTTCAGGAGTGTAATTGCCCTGTGCAGGGCGTCACCTCTTGAGGCGATTTGCTTTAGCTCGATTTTTGAGTGGCAGGTGTAGGTTGAACGTGTGAACAATATGTCATTGCATCTCGGACAGTACGTGTGAACAATATGTCATTGCATCTCGGACAGTACGTGTGAACAATATGTCATTGCATCTCGGACAGTACATGTGAACAATATGTCATTGCATCTCGGACAGTACGTGTGAACAATATGTCATTGCATCTCGGACAGTACGTGTGAACAATATGTCATTGCATCTCGGACAGTACGTGTGAACAATATGTCATTGCATCTCGGACAGTACGTTGGAAGGTCGAGAAGTTAAGGCGGGGAGTTTTGCTCGCCCTAAAACTGCGGTTTTCAAGATTTTAACGCCATGTACTTTGTTGGAAGTTCACGAGCTTTTCGGATGAACGTGTTGCTGCTGACAGCTTCAGAATTAACTTTAGGCTACCGGCGTGACAACCTCACACGGACAAACACACTAAAATCTCGGGCGATCTGCCGCAGAAGTGTTGAGATAGTAGCCGGTGTTTAGCAGACGTACTGCTTTGCTGAGAGCAGGGTCGATGTACCCTGTGTGGAATGGTAGCTATACAAAACGCCCATCCTTAAGAAATCCTCAATTAAGGGAAGCCTTTTACGTTAGTTCCCGTCACCAGGGAGGTGCCAAGACCAAGGGACGGTTCTCCCTGTCGCATTCAACCCTGAAGGCGAGGACATAACACCGGAGTACATGGAGAGGCAACCCGGAAAGTGGTGGTTTTGGTACTCACAGCCACAAACAGCTCCTGTCTCTTTTGGTTTACATAACTTTTTATTAGTTTGGCTCGCGTTGTTGTTCCGTATCTTTCTGTTCCTCTGCCAGAAAGCTGTATCGCTTAGAGGGTGGTGTCGGTTCTGTTCTTCAGTGGGCCAGGAGCGCCATCAGGTGGAGCGGTTCGCTGGCGGTTTTTAGCGATAAACAAGCCTTGTAGGTGGCGCTGCGAAACTTACTGATCGAGTTTGTAAATATTTTGTGGAGGTGTTATTGGAAAGCGCTGTTAGTAAAAGCGTATAGGATGAAGTCGGTGGGGTTTGTTTTGTGCTGACAGTGACGATACAGCTAACAATAATAAGGCAAATTTTAGTGCTTTTTTAAGCTCAGTTATACTGCGTTGAACGCGGTGTTTTTAGTCATGTCCTTGGTTCAAGTGAGACATAACTCACATTGCAGTAAACAGCATATATCGTCGCCAAGTTTGGAGTAACGCATTGTTCTCACATATAGAGCAAGGCAACTGTTCGGGACAGCCAAAAATTATGTACTAAAATTATACAGTAAGTTCCGTTCTGACGTGTTTAGTGGCCGTGGTGAACACATGGTGAACACGTGTGTCTCAGTGCTTCAATCTGACACATACGAATGCCCCTGTCAGTTAGTTGTGCCATAAAATCCACTCTTCATTTCCGCGGTCTTCTTGTAAGAAAATTGAACTATATAAACATTTGGCTTCTTCTTTGTCCTCACTTTCTCCCACCCCCACCTCCCCATCCTACCTAACCCTTCTTCCTCTTCTTCTGACTCCGAGGAAACAGATAACTCGCATGATCATAATACCGATGGTTGCTTAGGCATACGTCTTGCAGTGAAGGATGTTCTCTTTCGCTTTTTTGCTGTTCTTATTCAGTATCTCACAAAGGTACTGGTAACAGTTTCTGCCCTGGTAGGTAAGCTTGTCCTCTTATCTCCGGTTCCCCCTTTTAGCGACAGGAGGTTAAGATCTTGCCAGCCGAGCTCTATAATCTGCACATCTGCTCTAAACTGAAGGCGGCAGAGGACTGAAACTGGCAGCAAGGAAAGGTCTGCCTGACAAAGGAAGTGAATGCTTTGGTTTATCAGAAAAGACTGTGGGAGAATTAGAAGGTGCCACTGTACAGATATTGGGCTGCAGACGCTGCTTTACACTACTGAAAGTCGCTGAAACTTGTCCCTTATCGGAAGTGGGCTGTCTGTGTCCGTCCTGAGCACTGTTCGTAACTTGCTGTTGGTTCTGAAAGTGCTGCCGTTCAGTGGACAGACCTCTGTACAGTGTCTGTATGTGCATAACATTCTAATTTTAATGCAGGTGAATCTAGCCATCGTTAAACAACCGAAAGTAGTAGTTTCAATGTAGACCCACAAAATGGGGTGCCTGTATGTGACGTCATCAGAACACCCCATACTTGAGCCGCAGCTATAACCTGGTGCTGTGACGACTGGTGAATTCACATACACGAAGAACCAAACAATATTGTTAAAATCAGTACTTGAAATATAAATCATGATTGAGTTATGTCACGAACCGTGAGCAGTGGGAAGCGTGGCCTGAACTGGCGACAGTGTAACAGTGTAACAGTCCAGTCCTGACCAGTGGCGTCACCAGGTATCGGCTACAAGATCAGATACTTATCATTAGTTTGTGATGCGCATTTTACTGTCGGCAGAACAACTGTGCGCGTTACATGATAGGTGCCTGCCGTGTCGGACTTTGTAAGTCACGGAAGTGGGATGGTTGGCAACACTGTGTGTTGTGAGTTGTTTCTCTTGCAGTCAGGCAGAGAATACGGGGGGAAATAGAAGACTGAAACGAGAGATGTCAACAGAAATTTGTAATTTGTAAAATTACGTAACTTCGTCCTCAGTTCTTAATTTTGTGAAACCATTTTTGTAGTATTTTACACGAAACTTCCACAACGACCTTCTGCCCTGCACGCAGTTTACCAAGTTTTCCACCTCAATTGCAAAGACTGGAATGAACGACTGACTGTCCGACAGTGCGACTGGAAGGTGAAAAGATTGTCTGAAGAGTCGTTAGACGTCGCACAAGCAGGTCGTATATACTATAATCAGGCAGCAGGCCGTAGCTACCGTAACCACACATCAGGCCGAATCTACCGTAACCACACATCAGGCCGAATCTACCGTAACCACACCTCAGGCCGAATCTACCGTAACACACATCAGGCCCTATTTACCGTAAACACACATAGGCCGTATCTACCGTAACAACTCATGCAGTATCTACCGTAACCACACAGCGGGCTGTATCTACCGTAACCACTTATCATGCCGTATCTACGGTAACCACACATCAGGCCATGTCTATCGTAACAACGAAGCCGGCCTTATCTACCGTAACCACGCAGCAGGCCTTATCTACCGTAACCACTCATCATGCCGTATTTACGGTAACCAAATATCAGGCCGTATCTATCGTAACCACTCATCATGCAGTATCTACCGTAACCACACATCAGGCCGTATCTACAGTAACCACACATCATGCCGTATCTACGGTAACCAAACATCAGGCCGTATCTACCGTAACCACTCATCATGCCGTATCTACGGTAAGCAAACATCAGGCCGCATCTACCGTAACCACTCATCATGCAGTATCTACCGTAACCATAAATCAGGCCATACCTACCGTAAGCACACATCATGCCGTATGTACGGTAAGCAAACATCAGGCCGTATCTACCGTAACCACTCATCATGCAGTATCTACCGTAACCACACATCAGGCCTTACCTACCGTAACCACACATCAGGCCGTATCTACCGCAACCACACATCAGGCCTATCTACCGTTACCACACATCAGGCCTGTCTACCGTAAGCACTCATCATGCAGTATCTACCGTAAGCACTCATCATGCAGTATCTACCGTAACCACACATCAGGCCGTATCTACCATAACCACACAGCGTGCCGTATCTACTGTAACCACATATCAGGTCGTATCTACCGTAACCACGCAGCAGGCCTTATCTGCCGTAACCACACATCAGGCCGCATCTACCGTAACCACACAGCGGGCCGTATCTGCTGTGACCACACATCAGGCCGTATCTACCGTAACCACGCAGGAGGCCTTATCTACATAACCACTCATTATGCAGTATCTACCGTAACCACTCATCATGCAGTATCTACCTAACCACGCAGCAGGCCTTATCTATTGTAACCACACATGCAAGTTTTAGTCTGCTTGCTAAGTTATGCGACGAACACACGTGCAGTGTTAACTGCAGAAGCACCGTACTAAGTACTAAGTACTACTGTCGTCATATTGGGCGTCTGTACCCCAATAAGCACCGTACTAAATACTACTGTCGTCATATTGGGCGTCTGTACCCCAATAAGCACCGTACTAAGTACTACTGTCGTCATATTGGGCGTCTGTACCCCAATATTTCTCGCTGTATGAGTCGTACTAAGCCGGAATGTATATTCCATGTAGACCTGAGTACTTCACTGCGGTAAGCTTACACAGATGACTGGAAACCGTAAAACGTGCAGCGAAATCCTTTCCGCGCTGAGTTGTGTGGACAGAAACTTTGTGTTCATGCATTTCCATAGTAACATGCAGTATTTGCTGTTCGGAATTTGCGACATGTATTTATTTTGCTGATCTCAAAATCCACTTAATTTCAGTCTAGAGTTAGCACTGCTTGTGAGCGAGATATCGTACGTTCCATGGGATGGGCTGCAATGAGAAGCAATGTACAGGTGCAAGAAGTACTGTGAGCATTGGTCTTTCGAGAGCCATCCTGTAGACGTGTGATAAGAGCTTACAGAGCACTCTGCATTCAGAAGAGAGAGAATGCTAAGAGCGACCAAGTACTGACAGTTCTTACGTTCTGATAGAAACAAAACTCAAACCTACAGAGACATTGGGAGTTTTAAGGTTATCAGTAGATGAACGTAGATAGAGAGTGACGCACAGAACGGCTTGAATAAAGCTACAGTCATTCTTTGAGTCCTACTGTGGGAAGGCGACGATCGTGTGGGTTGGTTACCGCTGCATGACAAAGCATGGTAGCATTATTACATTTTTACTGGTGATCATACTTTTGCTTGCTGCAAGACGAAAGGTTTTCCTGTGCTTATTTAAACCAGTTTGTGTCGGAACCACTACTAATCACTAATATTTCTACGTATTTCAGAAGCACCGTGATTGGTTACTCTCTCTTCCTTCTGGTTGCATAAAATTTGTATAATTGTGTGTATTCATGAATTGCCTTTAATAAGATGTGTCTAATTTCTTCTTTTCAACAAAAGGAATTTTGTTTTAGGAAAGGAGGAAGAGAGGCAAATGTTTCAACAAATGCAAGCATTGGCACAAAAACAGGTGGATAACATTTTGTGACGTAATCATTTAGTACATTTCTTGTTATGGTTTTTTCCCTTTTATTTGTTGTGTTTCTCTTTCTTTCAGATAGTTTATCCTCCACGCACTAGCACCGTGTTGTCAGTTCTGCATTGATACATTTTATTTTTGTTATGATATAGCAAACGTTACTTTCTTGATGTTGTATTTAGTGGCAGCAGACACATCCAAGAATATTTGTTTGTTGGGTGGGCAGTGTGACCGAGCTTGGTCATGATTCGGGCGAGCGGAACAGACTGTCTGTCTTGTGCCTGACATAAGTGTGGGAATCTGTGTTGAACATTGCTAGTCCTAACAACTAGAAATATACTGTTTGCCTTATCCTGAGGTGAAGGAATGATTTATGCACCTGAAAACATGTTTTGCTCTATATGACACCGATGTGCCTCTCTAGCTGTATCTACCCTCCTCCCTGAACTTTTTATATATAATGTGATGTAACGAACCCTTAGACTTAAGTATCTGTGCTTGTTGTACTGCTGACTGATAGAGAAAGGTAAGAGCGCCTGAACCTGGAGTCACTAATGTGAATCTAGTGCTAATAAGTTCTGCAGAATTTTGTGCCTGGTACCTGACATGAATTTTGTGTTTGTTGCCTGATTCCTACTGAGAGGATGGTCATCCTGGGGACTTATTTATAGCCCTGTGCCAGAATGTGAGTACTGTTTGTGGACAATGCATTGTGTGTTTTCTTGTTACACGAAGTAGCCGATTATTCGCAACTGCCACCAAAAATATTGTTATTTTTAATAAAATATTCTTGGATGTCTGCGCCAGCCATATGCACATTAGTGTCTCCCAGCTCCCCTCCACTGGCTTTTTAGACCTCCCTTGCCCACCTCGCACCGTTACAGTGCCCGCCCAGAGATATCTGCACACAGTTCTGTTCTTGCTGCTGTAGCTGTATGATGGCGTAGGTCCCGTGTACTTTATGTTGCTTTCGGTGTTTGTAGGTGGTAAAATGCTAGATGAAGAGAGAATGGAGTTTGAGTCGATGCAGGCCAGACTGATAGAGAGTGAGGATAGAATGCATCACTATGAAATGCTAGTGCGCAATCGAGACCAGGAACTCACTAAAACAAAGCGAGTGAGTACACAGACGTACTGACGTCAGCAGGATGTAATATACTGTCTGTGCTAACCCGCCGGCCGGCGCCATGTGGTCTTGCTTGGCGTGGCTCTCGGTGCTCCTCGGTTCATGTCACGGTGCAGTTTGATTTTCCGATATTGCATCTGGAACATCTGGGTTAATATTCACTGTTTCGCCATTCAGGTCAACTTCTGATGATGCCAAGTGTATGTGATTGCAAGAGGCAGTGAAACTAACTCTGAAAAGCGCAGTGGTTACAAAGTAGGCGAGCCACCAGCTATAAAGTTAGAAACTCTGCTTTTGCCCATAAACAATAAGTCACGTGCAAATACGCGTCGCTCGAAAATGATTAGATGTCGCCGTGTAGTTTGGTAGGTAGATACGAACCTGTTGCGTCCATCTTGAAGTAGAAGACAGCTGTACCCTTAAGACAGGTGCAGAATGTTTTCCCGGAAAGTTTTTCGTATCTGCCAAACTCCAGTCTCGCAGCCTAGGTTGAAATGGGTCAGCTGTCGAATCAGACTCGCTTCCTGTATGGAAATCTAGACGCGCTCGGGTAGTTGTCATTATCCAGTGGTAAAGGTTGCAACTTGCAGTTTCGGTTAGAGCTGGCTGAACCTGATGCATGAACGTCGTAACTGCGAGTGGCAGAAGAGAGCAGCTGACTGTCCGTAGGCAGGAAGTGCCGCACTGTAGTCAACAGAGTGGCTGAGTACAGTTTGTTTGCCGACTGTGACCGACTTGTGCTTTGCAGTAAACAATAGACAGTGCCTGTGCGACTCACAGACTGTCGCCGCCTGTGTCGCCAGTCGGCGAATATGAAGCATATGCGTTTTGGCCAAATAGGCGAATTTGGTCAATAGTCTTGAGGGCCTAGCAAACCTATGTAATTGGTTTAGATGGTGGAGTGTGGAAGGACGACACAGACTTCGTGGTCCGCAGATGGTATACAGGTGGCCATCAAAGGTTCTTGGGAGAGATCAAGTAAACGATTTGCTGTGGAAGTATTCGAAGTATTTCATTACTGCCTTGCAAGACGGTCATGATGTGGTTTTGACAAGCCCATAAATAAGAACAACTCGTGCTTTCAGAGGAGCTTGAAAACACGTTAGTGTCGAAAATTCTGAAATCATCTAAATACCTGGTAATTTGGAAGAGATTCACGTACTGTCAGAAAGGTTGCCTTCAGTTCTGCGCAGTCAAGTGAAACACAACACAGCTTTGGAGTAAATAAGAAACTAGCATGATTTGATTTACTCAAAGCATTCCGAAAGCGCAACTCATTAATAATGAGACGTTTCTGAATACTTTTCTGCTAGCAACCACGAAACTTGCTGGTACAGTGAACAAGTCAGAGCTGATATACAGTGGTGATGAGTCCGGCTATCATCGCAAAGATAAACAGACCAGAAAAGTTTTCGCTGAAGAGGGTAAAAACGCCAGGCACTCCAAATACTACCTGGAAACGGGAGACCTTGTTGCCCTGCTGCTGGCCCGCCAAACATTACTGGAGGCTTTATTTAGATGGATGAAGTATCGTTCGGGAGTAGCAGACAGATGGAAACCTAAAGTTTCAGTATTTCAAAGTGCCGTACTTACGCAGGACATGGAAACCAAAATCTGTCGCGTCCCTCGACATCAGACCTCCAACAATCAGACTTGAAGCTAAATTTTCTCGGTTTATTTCAGCAAGGTTCTTCAGTCTGTAGTAGCTTCGAAGTTGCTACTGACTGAAGGACCTTATAAATAACAGCTTTCCACTAGCAATTGGTTTTAAAACTGGCATTTGAGTATTTCTGAAGGTACACTCGTACCGGAACACGTTGGAGTTACGCCTTTAATATTTGTGTATTTAGTTCGTGAAATAAACTGAATACATTAATCTAAAAATGCGCGGAATGGACAGTTTCAAAATAAAATACTTAAAGCTGTCTGTGAATAACTGACCACGGCGCCAAGACGTCACTGTTGCAAAGGTCAGTGCCATTTGAAGACTTATGCTCTGTGCGTAGAATACTGAAAATGTCAAGAACTAAGGAAGAAAGCACATTTAGACCGCGCGACGATCGCATTGAGTGCAGCAAAGTACTCCGCCATGATCTTTAGGCTCGGATATCGGGACTGCTGTGAATACATTAGTGGAGATAATTGCATGTTCTGTGCTCGCTGCCAAATTAAGCACCGCATCTCTTTTGCAGAGAACTGTGCGATTGGATGCAGTGCCATCGGAGAGGAAAGGAATAGTACCTGGAAAGAAGTACTGGCACGCAGGGAAAGACAGCACGTACTTGCGAAGACGCGCTACCAAGAAATGGAACGGAATACGATTGTACATGGATAGATGTACTTTCTGTCTTCGGCTATGATGTTTCACTTAGATGTGTGCTGAGTTGACAATTAATTAGCGACGTAACGTGGCTTGACTACGCCGAATCTGATGACCCAATGCGATCTGCTCAATAAGTCCTCCTGAAGGCCGTCTGCGAGCAGATTAATTGTAAAGTGGTGCAAGGATCAAACTGCAGAACTCTGTCTAATAATCACAGCAATCAGACAGTAAGTTGCAGTTTAAGATTACAAATGTTCTGATCCGAAGTGCCTTCGCATGGTCAGTGTGGCGTCACATCCCATATGAAAGGATCTTGTACATGTGTGTTGTGTATAATTCTCACAACAAACAGCTACTGCTTTAATAAACTCCATTAACCAGTTCGTTTTTGTGTAGAACTGTTGTCTTCTGTCAGGTACGAACGGGCTTTGTCTTGCTTAAAAGAACTGAAACCCTGAGATGGTTACCCACCAAGATAAACGAAAAATTAAGGACGGAGACCACACTTTGCCCAAGGTGACTTTTTTTATTCGCGTGGCCGTGTAGGGCTGTGATAGCGGGATGTTTCTTACGATAACGGAGTCTCCGTCATGGCTGAGGACCTTGACGCAGTCCTACTAAGGATCTCTACTGCAATGACAATGTGTCTTTTTGGGGAGGATAACTTCGAAACGTGTTCTCTGTTGGCAAATTACCATTACACGCTGCGTAATATCCCATAAGAGCGCATATCTCATCTACTTCGCGGCGGAAGCCTGAAATCACGCATAGGGTATACTTGATCCAACGTGTCTGGGGTTTGAACCCAGAGTGCATCGCTTTCGTAGGCTGAAGGTCTTTGCGATGTGTGGGAAATCACGTTAGCAGAACGCCGTCATGACTGTGTGTGTGAACCGTACCCCGCCTTTCAGTTACACCCTGCTTGTCAGGTTACAAGAGGGGAAAACCAGCTTGTTGAAGTTTATTTTCTTCAGTTTTAAGTCGTCAGTGGGTTATCGAACAGGTAGTAATGAAATGGTTTAGAGAAATGCTCCCCAAACTGATATTACGCCGTCCAGCACGAGTGCAGTCTCCTGCCCCCTGTGGCAGTACAAACAATGGAAGAGGTGAAGAATGAAAAATTGTCTTCTGGGTATTTCCCCGGCGTCCGAACATTATAAGCCGACGTTTCGGAACTCTGTGTCGGTTCCATCTTCAGCAGGTGGTGAAGTATGA
>Ga0268261_10003225_pt1 | contig 11931 bp, 9 predicted proteins | sample TergutNc150P1_FD_190353 | JGI IMG/M metagenome (GOLD analysis project Ga0268261, IMG submission 190353) | Nasutitermes corniger P1 segment gut microbial community from laboratory colony in Florida, USA - Nc150 P1 (SPAdes) (version 2) | ecosystem: Host-associated > Arthropoda: Insects > Digestive... | reverse complement strand
GTGTGTTCTGATCACTCATCCAGAGGAGTCCTACCGACTGTGCTGCGTCGTTGTGTGTGATCTAGAAACATCAAGAATGGGTGCTCCATATATATATGACATTAGTCACCTAAGGGTTAATTGACCATCGGATATTACTGCGAGGTGAAGCACTTTATCTGCACCAGGCAAGGAACTGGTTTGAGCATTGTAGTGCTGCGCGTGTGCGATGCTCCACAGGATTCACAGAATATTTAGAAAATCTAACTGCAGAAGTTCTGAGGGGCAAATGTGTGGAGTGAAGGTGTTATGTTAGTCTTACTGACACATAATACACAGGAGCTGATGTGCTTGGTGGGACATCATTGCTCAACCATTCCTAGACTGCTACACCATACTTAATATCTGCTGTTATAGTGCTTTACTTGTGTTTATGTCTGAGAGTTTTCTCTGTATTGGTGTAGCAGGAACATGCTGCTTATATAAATGGAGGTACTCAACTTGATTCCGATATGTGTTCTGCCTATCCTGACACATTTTCTCCAACCTGTTGAGGCAGTTTCTGATATGTACCTTTAAATAGACAGCTGTCTCCCTTCAAATATTTACTGATATTATTCATGCATACTTCCCATTTTATTCAGTGCCATACAGTCTCTGCAGTTGAAATAAAGTTTGTACCAATTAACCCTTTGGGACTGGAATTAAATTCCTGCAGTGATCTGCAGAACACCAGAATTTAAATGGGGCTGCATAAGAGCAGATTTTCATACGCCTTCTCTCATTTTTTAAAATTTTATTTTAACGTTTGATCATTTGATGATTACACTGCATGTTTGATACACACACACACACACACACACACACACACACACATGCATGCACTCACAACATTCAGCAGAAGAGGGTTGATTCTCAGTCTTTTTTCTAGGTATTCTCTCAGATGATCCATGTTGGCGTACACTTAACATTTTCTCAAGTTGAGGATGTCTTAGCAGCATGTGTTGTAGAACTGGAGAGGAACAAAGAGAAGATTGCAAACCCAGGTCCCAAAGATGATGTAGAGCAAGTAATGGTGAGTTGCAGGATCTTTGTCATTCCAAACATTGTCTGTGCTCGTATGAGCATTAACATGTACAGGGTGTAATACCATAAGTTGCTACAAACTGTAAAATGTACAGGTTGTAGCATTGTTTATTGTTACATACAGTAAGGTGTACTAAGTGTAATGCTGTATGATGCTATCAACTGTGCTGTGTGCAAGTTGTAAACACCCATGTAACCCTTTAAACGCCGATTTAAATCCCATCCGCCATCTGCTGGCATTATTAGGAGCTCACCATATTCTCCACGTTAGCAGGATAAGGGTTAATTCAAAATACCATGATTTATATACATAAGTTCATTATCAACTGCTCGGAATATGCACAATATTAACCCTTTAAAGACCCAGTTAAATACCATCTGCCATTTGCTGGCATTATTAGGAGCTCACCATATTCTCCACGTTAGCAGGATAAGGGCTAATGTAAAAAAAATTGTAGGATGTGCAGGTTGTAATGTTGTGTGTTATTACAAACAGTAACATGCAGGTTGTAATGCCATGTACTAGTACAGTTGTCTGCATGTACAGGTTCTAATGGTATGTGTTACTATAGGCACTAGTATATATTGCTCAAGTGGTAGCACTTCCAATTTGTGTTTGGAAAGTGCCAATTTTTTAATCTCAGCTGGGATGTAAGGTGGAGGATTTTGGGTGTTTTCCTCAGTCCTTATATGCGGACGCCAGAATAATGCTTTAAATTACACCACAAAAACTTGAGCTATGAGAGTTTTGAATTATGTGAGGTCTTCAGGAGTGCATCCCTCATATAGAATGTGGTCGTACTATAGTTATACAACTGCTGAGTAGTTTTTCAGTAACATTCATGTTCATCACTAAAACATTCCTTTATCATCATATTGTGACCCATCTGAATCCAGTTCACATCTTCACACTGTGTTTCAGCCTCTAAGATAAGGACTAATATCATCATCCCATCTCCGCCTTTGTGTCCTAAGTGATCTCATTCCTCTGGATTTTCTAACAGATATGTATACGTTTCTCAATTCTCTGCACGCCAGGCTGCATTTGTTAGCTGCTTCTCTTCTTTGTTACAGGAGGAGCTGGAGGGTAATGTAACAACAGTCCTGTATATTTTAGTAATAATTACAAAACTCATGAAGTCACGTACAAAAAAAGAAGAATTTCGTGTTTATTGTTTAGTGTTCCGCTTAAATCAGTTACAAGTAGCAATGAGAGATGGTCAGACCCTGCTGCATCTGTGTGTCAGTGCAGATACGCCTGTCGATGATTTCCACACCAATGATGTGTGCAAGTAAGTATTCACACGAGCTTTTATATATATGTGTGTGTGTGTGTGTGTGTGTGTGTGTGTGTGTGTGTATATATATTACAATGAACTTATTTCTATTCAGGCAGATAGTCCAAAATTGAATATAGGCCCAGTAACCTCAACCTTATATGTTGACTGGTCAGAGAGCAGGGAGTTAAGTTGCAGGAAAAATGACCTTTCTAACTACAAGTTACAGTCCACAGACTTAGGATAACACAAACATGTATTAAGGAGCACAACACCACATTACCAACTTTACTGAGATTTTTTTATGGTTTTCTTCAGTATGTCCAGGTAAATCCTGGGAAACTGAAGTCAAACAGGCCAACCTTTAGTACTGAACATCATGTTCATTGAACACTGTATATTGCACTACAGTTGAAACACTTCTTTTAATGACATACCTATAAATAGGAAATACTACCCTAGGCAGTAGGCCTATTGGAATGCACACATGCTTTACAGTAGCGTGTGCATGATTGTTAAAGGTTCGTTGATACACTGTGAATGTGTGATATGATATGATATGATATATTTGATTGAGTTCAGTTCTTACTACATATTTTGTGGAACTGCTCACTGTTTCAAAATACATTTGTCACAGTGCCATTTCCTCTCCATATAGACTTTTTCCATGAGGACGTTTGGTTCACTGGTGGAGGTATAGGTTTGTGCATTCTTTACCTTAGCAGTAGGTGTGGGTTAGGGATCAGCTTCATACTCCACTTGCTTTACCCCCAGAGAAAGGATACCTTGTACCAATTGCACCAGAACCTGGCTGAGTCCTACAGTGAACGGAAGTAAAGTTAAAGTTGTGTCTTTGCACACCATGCAGGCATGTGGGAGTGCAGAATTATAGCACCACTCATTCTTGACCTCAACACTAGATAGTCAATGGACAGCTTTACACCTTGGTTGCTTTATCCCTGGGGAAAGCACCACTGTTACCTGATGCATAGTTGGCTGGGTGGACTCCAGGGTTAGGCTGGACACTTAGGAGAAAGAAACATTTTGTGCCTCTGCCAGGAATCACAGCATGGTTTGTTGGTTGTAGTTACGTTTTTTTTAATGCCTCATTTTTTATTTTAGGTTTCCATGTTCAGAAACAGCAAAGTTATTAATTCAGTGTGGAGCTGATGTAAATGCAATGGATCAGAACAGAAACACACCACTGCATATAATTGTGAGTTACCAGAAACCCATAAGGTATGTAGCATCAGTTTGTCTTCACAGAATTCTGGTGGCAGGTGAGCGGACTTCCAGTCCATGAATCAGCCATTATTAAAGAAGTATGGAAACATATTGTTGCAATTCACATACAGAATCCAACAAGATGCAACAGTGTATCAAAATTTTATTTCATATTTGTATAAAGCTCAACATGTTTTGGGCGACACACCACCCATCATCAGGAACCTAAAACTGCACTAGCAGCCTCTGGTTTTGCATATGTGGGGGGTTGTTGGCCGTGTAGTTGCTGGACGCTGCAAATTACTTTTAGACTGGAAGAGGATAATGTGGTTACTGCATAACCCCTTCAGGCTGGGTAGCATAATGATTTGCCTCTCCACCCTTACTTCCACTGCAGGAGCTGCATAGCAGTCTGCTTCCTTCCACCTCATTCATCATGAAGGTAGCAACTGCAGTCAGCATTGTGCCTCAGAACAGCTTTATTTTATATCAGCTTAACCCCAACCAAAGTCATGCAGCATTTAACATACTGAGATTTGTGAGTGCGTTGTTGTGTAAAACATGTTGGGGTCATGTAACCTGACAGTCTGTTCATATTCGCTTTCTGCTTGTCCACCTTCTATCTTCAGATTTTTTCAGAAATATATAGTGTATTACTAAGTCTGTTATTTTATTTTTGCAGTGACTTTTTAACGTTGCATTCCATTATAATGGAATTGACAGAAGCTGGTGCGCATATGGACACGGTCAATGTGCATGGTGAAACTCCCTTCGAAGCTGCAACAACTGGTGGGTAGTATGAAAATGCGATTTGGTGATAATACTTCAAAGAATTACACCTTTTATATTGTGGTAGTTACTTTCCTATCTGGAAACCTGAAGATTATGTACGGGGGGTGCTGTCCGAAAGTAATGACCCCTATTTTTTATCTTCTTATATTCTAGTTGTATGGGAAAAACTACTATATCAGTGAAGTCATTGAGCCTTCTCAATCATATGGGTTAGTTGCAACTGGTTGCTTGACGGATGACAGCACCACAGTTGATTTTGAAATGACAGAGTTTCACGTGCAGTTTAAACAGTGACCAGTGATAAAGTTTTTGGTGCCTGAATGTGAGTGGCTGACTTGGATTTATGAACGTTTGTTCAGAGTGTATGATGAAGCTATTGTGGATGTGAATATTGTTTGACAATGGGTAAGGCAGACTGAAAAACCTTTAACAGGAGGAGCATCACTTCATGACAAACTATGGAGTGGTCACACTTGCTCTGTAGTGATGTCTTACAACATCTGCTGGGTTGATGAACTGATATGCAGTGGCCAGCACATAACAACATATGAATTATACTCCACCCTGTCTTTCAGTAAAATCAGTGTTATGATGGCTGATGAAGAGGTTGTCTGTTCCAAGGTTCGTACTCACTGGGTGCCTCGAATGCTGATGGATGCATGCAAAGAAAGCGGGTCGATACTGATCTTTTGCATCAATTTGACACTGGAGCTGAGGGCTTCCTATCACAGATTGTTATGGGGGATGAAACCTGGGTCCACTATTTTGAACCTGAATCAAAGTGGCTATTGATAGATTGGTGTTGCATGACATCTCAACAAAGAAGGAGAAATTCAAGCACATGCCATCAGCTGAAGAGGTGTGGTTGCGTTTGTTTGGGATGAAGTAGGTTTCATTCTTGTGAACCTATGGCCAAGAAGGACAACAGTGAAATCCAGCAGCTTTACTGAAACACTTAAGAAGTCTGAATGATTGCCTTTTTCAAGATTGTTTTACAAGAAAAATGTCTGAAATGTTGCTTCACCATAACAGTGCTAGGCCATACATGATTGTATGCACTATGGAGGCCATCACTGGTTTTGGACAGGCAGTGTTGCCACATTCACCCTACATTCCTGGTATGGCACTATCAGATAATCACCTGTGTGGTCCTTTGGAAAAAGCCTGCGAGGACACCATAATGCCAGTGCAGAGGTACTGCTGAATATTGTGTACCAATGTCTGCAGAGGAGAGAGAGGAATGTTTACTAGGCAGGAATACATGCTTTTGCTCAAAGATGGAAGAAGACTGTTGACAAATTTGGAGACTATACTGAAAAATAACTGTGCCTTTGTCAGTGGCATAGTGAAGTTCTCAGAAATTTCCATGTGTTCAACTTGTAAATTGCATGAAATGAAAAATGGAGGCATTACTTTCTGACTGTCTCTTGTACAGATGGTGTAATTGTTCTGCCTTGGTACAGCCTAAGGGAAGAACATAGGTTGAAGGTTTTTTGAGAACAAATAATGATTCCACCTATTTGACGTTCATGTGACCATGCATTGTGTTAAATTTCTTATAATAAAACCAACTAGATGCACCAATTTCTCAAATTTATTCTTGGAATGAAACTCTACATGTTTCGGACAGTTCCTCTATCTGAAACATGTAGAGTTTCATTCCAAGAATAAATTTGAGAAATTAGTGCATCTAGTTGGTTTTATTATAAGAAATAAGAAATGATTGTACCATCCACAATGAGCATTCTTTGAATGTCACTGCTCATTGACACAGTTTTTACCTATCATTTTACCTTACATTTCGTCCCATGAAAGGTTGTGAAGTGAATTTATTATGGTAGGTCTGGTGGGTGAGAGACAAAGATGCACACCCAAACTCAAATAATAACCTTCTCAGGGTTCTAATTGGATGTGCTTTGGCAAGCAAGAAAGTACGCACTGAAGAGATTATTTAACTAAGCAAACATTACTAAACTACAGACTAGACTCGCATGTAGGTAGTACTTTACAAAAGATGCAATTTTTGATAGGAAGTAGCTAGTTACTGAGTAACTGTGTGTCTGCATGTGGTGTATGTGAAATATATTTCTGTGTCTGCCTACAGAGGTGAAGGTAAGATGACTGCTAGAACCATTCATTGCCACTCTTTTGCTTTGCTCTATTGGGATAGATGTAGCCATGCTGTTTAGAGCTTGCCAGTTTTTCCGCTTGTGGCAAAAGAGTAGCTTTGGTGGACTGCCCAAGTGGGTGTGCAGTATCATTTTTTGGGGAATATACATGGTTGGAGACACTGTCCATTTGGCCAGCATTGTTGACAGTGTGAATAATGACACATAATTCTAGTGTTTAGTTGAGGCAGTTTTAATTTTTACAAAATTGTTATTATTTGGTATTACTGTAATGACATGGCTGTGTCATAATTGCACTAGTTATTCACACATATATAATCTGATGCTTGGTTTCATTTCTGCACATGTCCTAAATTTTGTATGAGATGAACTTCTGCCACTGGTTGATACTTTGTCATTAGCAATGTGATCAAATTCGCTTGGCCTTACATGTTTTACACAGTAGTGATGTGCTGGCCCTCTCACAGCTGAAACTTCAGTATGTTGCATTGTAATCATGTAACAGAAAGTTTTGAATGGTTCTGGAAAGTTCTGCGCTTTGAATAAAATAAAAATTCCCATTGGTCATTGTTTAAAGTGTTTATATTGGTGCGAGGAGCTGCGAATGAAGTTGGTGAAAGAGGCTTTCAGATTTTCCTCCAGTAACTCCTCTCTTCCATGAGGGTCAGTGTCTGTGTATACTCTGCAGAAAGTAGCTACAGCTATGAGCTGAAACACCCCTACAGCCAGCTGGTCTACAAGCAGATGCCTAAACATTGCAGTCTGTGAGGCCCAATGAAAAGTTAAGCTATCATGACTGAAGTAGGTTTATGACCAGAGAGCTTGTTTACCTTGCGTCGTAGGATACCCTGTCCAGGAACGAAATCAGAATTTGACTGTCACACTTTCTGTAGCATAAAGCACATCTTTTCATTAACTGTGCATAAGTTTGCATTCAAGATATGTTATTTCAGAAAACTGTAACTAGGCAGGCAATGACTGAGTTCCTTCATTGCTGGCTTGTTTGGCATCCATATAGAATACATCTTGATCCTTACTGGCCAAATACAAAAGAAGAATTTGCCCCAGGAATGAAATGCTGTTCTGATACAATATAATCTTAGCAGTATGACAGCAAAAACACTGTCGGTGACAGATGCTGGAAAAATCGCATGAATCTTGCGGTCTGAATGTTAATAGTCCAGCCTACTCCAAATATAGGGCCTATTACATTGTAAAGATAACTTCAGTGTCTGTCCAAGGAGCCTCCTTTTGTCATGGTGAATATAAAACTGTCACATCCTCAAAAGTAATGAAGGTGACTTGTAATGAGCATTGCTGCAATTTAGAGTTGAAATGCAGCTGCATCAGTGAATGCTGGCATCTACAGATAGGTTGATTTCTGTATGGTAATGTTTTTCTGTGTTCAGATACATGAGAGGGTGGTCCACTTGAAATCAGAGTGGGGAACTGAAGACATGGGAAGTAATATTAGGTTGGAGGGAAGTAGATAATGAGGATAGTATTTGTTGTATGGTATTTAAAATTTTGTGTTTGATTTGCTTTGCAGGTGTAGCAGAAATCATCCTTCGAACACAAACAAAGTTGAGCTTGAAGTGCATGGCTGCTAAAGCTGTGAAAACCTATAATATTACTTACCAAGGACAAGTCCCACGGTCTCTTGAGAGTTTTATCGAACTCCATGGCCCAGGTGTGAAACAGGGATGACTGTAGTGATGCAGATGTAACAGTGCATGTGATTAATGTGACATTTATGAGGTGAGGGTCCCGGTTGGACATTATGTTAATTGTTACTTTCATTGCCAAAGAGTGAGAAATTTGTGCTAGTATGTGCAGTTTTTATTTATAGGTTTGATACTCCTTTTTAATCTAAAAAAAACAACTGAGATCTGTCATTCTTATTGCCACTTTCATGTTCTTTCTCCATCTTGTAATGGCTCTAATATTCCATCATACATTTGGTTTCTTTTCAGTGAATTTCTCCTCATATACTTTCTGCATGTTTTATCCATTAGAACCAGCCATTGTACAGTACTCTGTCAATCTCTTCATCTGCCATTGTGTCAAATTTTTAATTTGTGTATGTTTGGCTTTTATGTGCCTCTTTGTGTTTTTCACTTCACTGCATGCAAGTTTGACTTTTATGTGTTGATACTCCAAGAAATCCTATTTGTTCATTTTTCCTCCAGTAGAAATGGCAGTGTACATGATGCCAAATATTGTTTTAAACTTTAGACTATGGATGATACTGTAACCGCCAGTTGCGTAAAGACTGTTTCAGCTGGGTTTTCTGATATATACATTTTTTTAAAACAAATTAGCAGAGTTTGAATGGACTTTTTATTTGTTTTTGGATGAAAGTGCAAATATTATTTTAAGTGAAGTACTGAAGGTTTGAAAAAGCAGTGAAAATGTTATGTGAAGAGCTTATTTGTTGGATATCCACATTGATCATTATATATACTGATCATATTACAACAGGAGCTGGCATATCCCAGATTAGTGACTAGACTAAATGATTAGGACTTGATTTCCAGCATCCACACATGTAAATTTGCCATCACATGCAGACCAGCTGTGGGGCCCATTTAGCTTTGTATTCAATGAGCGTGCAGTTCACCACTCACTTCCATCAAGAATAAAGGTTGTATTGTGCTGTACATCCATTCCCCCATATGTCATGCCATAATGCTTAATGAAACACAAGTTCTACTGTGCCTTTATCTTTAATTAGCCAACAATAAAATGCCAATGATGATCTGGTATCCTTGCAGTGTTTTGGGTACTTTGTTGAGAATCACAAATAAGGGAGGGACTCTTGCCTGTTTGAAAGTACATCTGCAAATGTGAGATAGATTTTAATGTATATCATAAATATAGTATGTGATTAGTTAAAGAAAGGAGTTGGTTCTTGGAGGACAAAAAATAAACCTTACAAAGTATGCTAGCATTAAAACAGTTGTAAAACACATATGTTTACAGTTAGAAGCATGGGATTTGCTTCTGAACGTACAGGAACTATCTGATTGTTAAAAAAAAACATCAAATGTTGGATAATTTGTGGAGTGCATGTAATATTTACATTTGTCACTCACAGTGGCTGGTCACACATCTCCATCTGGGAAGCACCATACAAATATGAATGGCTAGCTATCTATGCATGACCATACCTTAAGTATCAGAAGGTATGAATTCTGTTCTTGCATGTACTGTATATACATGTGCGTGTGTGCGCATACTTGTGGTGAATAAAGATAAGATAAATTATGACAGAAGTGTGAAACATGCCTGCAAAGCACAATTTGAATAGCGTATTCTTTCCCAATGCTTTCCACTAGAATACAAAATATAGGCGACTTTCTGACTGTTGCATTGCTTTAGTTCATATCTTTGTATGTGTACAGTGGCATTACACTTTGAATCCATGAACCCCCTTCGTATATTTACGTGGCAACATATCACTTATGTTGTTGAAAACTTCTAGTACAGTGTAACCGTACTAAAATTCTTCTGATTTGTGAATTTGAATATGAAACTGAAGAAATTTTTGACTGAAATTGCTAACTTGGGGGTATAGAAAATGAATGTTAAATGAGGTAAAATGTTAAACGAAGGAACATTAATTGGTTATTCTACTGTCATTTCACTTTCATTAGCTGTAACTATTGAGAGATGACAGGACACATTTCTTCCACTGATCTGCTTGGACATGAAACAGATTTGAAGCAGAGGACCATTGCTTTTGAGCAAGATATTTTCTGCATGACACAGAAAGGACTAAGAGTAATACGCAAGAAAGTTTAAATATTAAATAAACTTACTGAAGTTATGGCTACATAGTGAGGAGCTTTGTGCTCTGTACTCCCTATGAAATACTACTCAGGTGATCTAATCAAGAAGATTGAGATGGGTGGGACATGGGGTGGGTATGGGGGGCAGGAGAGTTGTATACTGGGTTTTTGGTGGGGAGACCCATGGGAAGGAGACTACTTGGAAGACCTAGGTGTAGCTGGTAGGATAATATTAAAGTGGTTCAGCAAGAAGTGGGATGGGGAGGCATGGACTGGATTGCTCTGACTCTGGATAGGGAAGGGTGACATGCACTTGTGAATGCTGTAATGAACCTTGAGGTTCCATAAAATGCAGGGAGTTTCTTGATTAGCTGAGGACCTGTTAGCTTCTCAGGTGCTACTGTGCTCCATGGAATTAGTTATTTAGTTTTAGTTAATTAAATAATTAGAGCATGTGAAATATTTACTGGAGTCTGATTACATAAATTGGAACTTTTCACGAATGAATTATTTATGTGGTTCTGCATCATTGTTATTTACTTTTGCTAAAATGAACTCATAACTGTGTTTCATTGCTCACAGAGAACACACATAAAATAAAACTTTAAGGACCAGTACTTAAATTAGAAGGAGATCTGTCAGGATCAGAAATTCTCTTGTCTGGGATTACAGACTGTAGACTAATGCTCCATTACATTTAGTGAATAGAAACTGTTTAATGAAGAAATTTATTACAAGATGCCAAAGTTTTGATGTAAAATAGATGCTTGGAATTTATCTGGGAAGGAACATTCCTTTCAACTGAATAAGAGTAAAGAGTGATTGTAATCACTGGACTAAGAAAGAAGCAGGATAATGAAGCTGAAAATTTGCAGTCTTCATTGACAGCAGTGCACATACCTAACATCAGCTTCTGATTTGTAACAGGTTTATTAATACATGGGCTATGTAAAAAGGTAATCTGTTCTTATGCTTAAGTAAGCACTTTGTCTTGATGATATGGGGTAATGGAGACAGAGTTCCTTGTGTTCTTGATCGGAGCAGTAGTTGGATGTGAGTGATGCTATTCACGTCTCATCCACTTTACACCTAGGGAATCAGCCCCACAGTAACCACTGGATAGGATGCTGCATGGGCCACGGAGCTGATCTTGGCTGTACAGAGAATAGGAAAATTTTTACCCTTGCTGGGATTGAAATAGCACTTCTCAGTTGTCCAGTCTGTAGCCTAGTTGCTATTCTGGTTAAGCAATCCTGGCTCTCAGTTATCACTGGCTCATCACAGAGGTCCTACATCGAATCTTCGGTTAGGTTGTTGGGACTTCTGCAATAGACAAAGTTGCACTGGAGCACGTTCTTCTGTGAGTCCTGTGGTTACCCTAGCCAGATATTGTGCCAGTGTCTCATACTCGTACATTATCACAAGCTGGTACAGTATGCACTGGTATTAAGGAACTCAGTCTCAGCATACTGTTGCATGAAGACTGCCTAAAATTGATACTTTTTCATTTCCCATTAAATTGTATTACAAGCTGTTGTTGTATATCAGTTAGTAGGTTCTTTTAACCCTTAGGTGACTAATGTCATATATATATGGAGCACCCATTCTTGATGTTTCTAGATCACACACAACGACGCAGCACAGTCGGTAGGA
>Ga0268261_10003224_pt1 | contig 11932 bp, 7 predicted proteins | sample TergutNc150P1_FD_190353 | JGI IMG/M metagenome (GOLD analysis project Ga0268261, IMG submission 190353) | Nasutitermes corniger P1 segment gut microbial community from laboratory colony in Florida, USA - Nc150 P1 (SPAdes) (version 2) | ecosystem: Host-associated > Arthropoda: Insects > Digestive... | reverse complement strand
ATCAGCTTTCAAACGGTAAAAGACATGTCATGCCATCTACTGACAGAAGGCTAGAATTAAAAGCGAAAGACATCGATGGCTCAGACCGTCTCACAGCCGGCTGTGTATGCCAGTGGGTTAAGATCTGCTTTAAATATCTCTCTCCCACTGATACACAGCTCTTCTCCTCGGTCTCTTCCTTTTTCATCTCTCATGTGTGCCCTACCTGCCTAAACCCCCCAAATGTATACGTTTTAATATTTGGTGAATAGTACAAATCATGAAACTAATCATTACACAGTTCCCTCTGTCCTCCTGTCACATCTGCCCCATTACAATACAGTACAATACAATATACATTCCATGGATCCCTGAGACTGTCACAAGACAATAGGATGTGGAACATGTCATAAAACATACAAATATATAAAAATATAGTGTAAAATATACATTTACAACAGTCATATAAGTTAGCAATATATATATCATCTGTACATGTGAAAAATTCATCCACAGAGTAAAAGGAGTGTGCATATAAAAATTTTTTCAAGGCCATTCTAAACTGTGTCTTTTCATTCTTAAGGCTTGTAATACTTCTTGGCAAGCTGTTAAAAATTTTGATCCCAGAGTAGGATGTGCCTTTATGAAAACGACAGGTACAAGCACTCTCCTCAGCACCCTGTCCTCAATCTATATTTTTTCTCTCACATGTCAGACCAAGTTTCACACCCAAAAAAAGCAACTTAACTCCATGCAGAAGACTTTTTTAATTTGAGATGTCAGAAATTGTCTGGATAGTATACAAATTTCTCTGCACTTTTATGTAACCTGTTAGTTTGGTACCAAGATCATGGGGGCCTGCTACTGTTCCCCCCAAAATAGCATACAAAATTTAAGTTTTAAATATTTTAGTATATTTTCATTGCACCAGTGACAACACAACAGACTCTTTCAAACGTACACAGACGCACGCACCACTGCTATCATTCTCACCTGCGGCACATTGAAGAACAGCACGTCTGGCACCTTGCTACTAGTTCCTGTTTCATACCGAGCAGCAGTTGTCTTTCCAATCCTCAGTACATTACCCCGCACCTCACAGACCTTTAACGTTGGATCAGCTGGCTCAGCCACCGTGCTGATACCAGCATCGCTCAGAACTGTGGTCAAAGCCTGCTGGGCAAGTGTTGGGAGGAACCTGAAAATATCACAAACACATATATTTTTAACTGTCATTCAAGTCTTCTCAGATCAGATGTGTCAGCAAGGAATGATTTCCTACTGACTCACAGACTTTCTCTGCCTCCATCCCCAGGAACTGATGTGGCTATTGATGTAACTGTGCACTGTACATACAAAGCATTCCCTTGTGAGTTTTAGGTTTTTGTAGCAGCATGGAGACACAACCGTTCTTCTGAGATATGATGCCATGTCACTGAGTAATTGGTCCCCAACATTTTGAGACCACTAAGTTGTCTCCAAATGTTGTGAACCAATTATCCAGCAATACAGTGTGATGTCACAGCAGTACAGATACCCCACTATAGTCCACGGACATCAAAGCTATTGTGCAAGAGTTCGGTCTTAGGAAAAGAAAGGGTTACAGGTAGTGGCCTCTGAAATATAATGCATACACATTTCACAGGGTTGGAAAGACACTACAGTATGTATACACACACACACACACACACACTATAATAAATGGCTTTTATTTATACCTACTGTACATATACAAACACCAACAGACATCATCATACTAAAGATAAAGGTCACCCCATGACAAGCTTGTGCAGGCAGGAGGCAGAGGTACAGGTCCAAGATATTTGCAACCTTGGTGCTAGAAGGGGTTGGGTATTCAGCAGCATGCCCCAGATATTAGTATAACATGGTAACAATAAAAAAAGGTATATAAATGGACTGTAGTATATGGGTGCTGGCTACGCTCATTCATGCGTTCTGAGACATCCTTTGGTGTGCTTGCTTAAGCACTAAACCTGATGATGGCTGCTTGACTTCATGAAGCAAATCTGACAGATGGTTCAGCGATAAGAAAGTGCCTTGCAACAGGTGTTACACTGTCATCATCCATCAATTTTCTGTTCTAGAGTCACTACTTCTCCAACTCTTTTTTGCAGTAGCATCACCACATTTATAATGTGGCAATATTTTGGGGCACAATAAAAAAAAACATTTTACAAAAAGCACATGTATTCTGAGCCAGTAAATTGTGGACTGCCCTATAGAACATAACTGTTCTTCCAGAAAGAGTCATGGCATCCCTATGAGGCTGGATGGGACATGTAGGTATGCACACACCTGTACTTGTACAATAGGTAACCTATGGACAACTAAAACTTGACCCCTGTTGTACAAAGAAAACAATGTTAACCAACTACACCTTAAAACAACGAATTACAGCTGCATCACATGACGGTGACAGAAAAAGTATCCAAAGCAATCAAACCGACATGAAAGACAGGTCGTGAAGAAATTGTTAAAGTCGGTCATAACACTGCAAATTCAAAATTCCACAGCAGCCCTTTCTTGATCAGACAGTGCAGAACTGACTGTTAATGAAAAGAGTTCTGTAATTAGGGTCATCAAATCTTGAACATTACAATGGGCTGTACATATGGTTAAGATCAAGGAAATGCCAAAAATATACAGAATTTTCGTGAGGAAACTTCTTGCAAATCAGATACTTGAAAGACCAAGAAGCAGGTGAGAAAAGATTAGAATAGACCTATGCAAATAGGCTATATGGATTGATGGTCAGCTATCTAACTGTATGTTTTCACAGAGCTCTCACAATACCACGTTTGGCATCATGGAATGCAGATATTGCACATACCCATAATTCTGCTTTGGTGCCATGTTGCAGAAGGTGAATGTGAGACAGAATCAGGAAACAAAATATCATGGGATGCATAACTGGTAGGCCTGTATTCTTTATACCAAGTGTATTACCCACACCTTGTCGTGTTGGGGCATACAGAGACATAAAAACACATAAATTCACAAATCTTCCTTTCTTCATACAGGGTCCGGCAGAAAAAAACTGACGATTTTTAAGTTAAAATAAAATGAACAGTATACTAACTTTTTATGCAAATTTATTACTAAAATTATCTTTAACTCAAAGCATTTTAATTGCAACATTCACTTCCTGAATATAGTGTCTGTGAGGTGGCGTCCCTTGTCAACACATTCCCCCAAGCATTTCTAGAAGTTCTGCATCACTCATTGCAGCATGTTGGGAGAAACTGCTGCCACTTCTTCCCTGATGTTCTGTTTCAAATCCACCATTGTCCTCGGTTTCTTTTCGTACACCTTGCTCTTGAGATATCCTCAGAGGAAGAAGTATTGCAACTAGGGACACTCGTTCCGATGAAGATTGAAGTGCCGACAAAATATCCTCTGAGTGAAGATAGAATCGTTGTTTTTTAAATATGTCTCCATAGCAAAAGCCCGATGCTCTACAGACCAGCGCTCCAAGGCAACTCAAATGCTTTGAGTATCGCTAGAAGAGCGCTCAAGGACAAATTCCCCATGCCAACGGTTCCACTCACAACTGTTTTGCAAAATCATCAGGTATTGCTGCCAGACCCTGTAGCAACGAAGGAAGTTTGCAAATTGAATGAGACATCTAAAAAACCAAAAAAAATTTATGACATTTAAGAAACTGACAAAGTGTAAACAGCAGTCGACATGTTTCTGGTCCCTGGTTAATCTGAATAAATATCCAGATGAGCAATTGGGTACATGTCCTTACCTTGACAGACAGGCTCGCTGAATGGTCACGGCAGGACTATCTGTTGTATATGTGGCCATGCGTCTGGCAATACGTAGCAGCTGTCTTGTGGACAGCGATCCAGCTAATGACTGAAGTGTTGGATCTTCTGATGCTCTGAGCTTGTGTGCAAGTTCCATCACACAGGCCAGTGACTCACCAACTTGCCCATACTGAAAGAAAATAGCTTGTTCAACTGGAAATATTTAAAACCACACCATTTTTTAATGTCTGCAAATCTTTTGTAGATTCCCTTCAGACAAGGACACTACTGTCACTTCTCATTTGCACTTTCGGCCGAACAGACACGTGTGGCATTCTGTGCCGACAAACCTCAATAAAATTTAGTGATAAAAGAAAATATGTGCCACCCTTTTAAATGAAAGTCAAGGTCTGGATTTGCAGAAATTCTCCCTCCATCTCTTAAGTACTACAGTGCATTTTACACTAGCATTTTGTTAGACAGTTCAGCTTAAGAAATAGGCATATCATATCAGCAGATCTAGATAGAGTGTACTGTGCAGTCTTCTTACTATACATAATGAAAAAAAAAACTTGTGAGCTACAGGGTGATCAAAACATCTCTGTGCACCTGATGATTGTATTGTAATCATCAGGTGCACAGGGACTTTTTGATCACCCTGTATAAATTTGTTTAAAACAATCCCTACATATACATTCTTTTTACTCCATAGAAGAATATTTTCAACATAAATCTATCACAAGCTGAAAATACACCATTAAATGTCTTTAATAAGACCATTTACTGAATATATAATCTTAATAATCTATGTTTACTGTCACTAAGTCTCACAAAAAAAAAAATTCAATCATTGTCATGTTAATGTTATTGACATGCGTATAATTGCATTTTGTATTCATTATTCTACAATTGCTTGTTGTCTGTATCTGACTTGTTCCTCTGTTTGTAACTATAGCCATATCTTCCTATGCTTTCCTCATTACACAATGGTTTATTCCTGTCTGTATTAAACATCATCCACGTACTTGACTTGGAATCAGTCTGTTTCATGCCAAACATTTATATAATTATATAATTCTACATAATGTATTACTCTTAACATGTTCCATATCCTATTTTGTTTTTATTTGTAGATTTATGGAACGTTAAATAAAATATCAATATCAATATTGATACACCTATTACGGCTACTGCTCAGCTTATACAGGATATTTAATGTTAAAGGATGGCTATCTTAATATAAACTTAAACAAATAATGTTCATATAATACAGACAAGTTGATGCCATTAGCACAGTATGTAGCATACCCTCCTTCTTCTACACAGTGTCTTTCTGGGCTGGTTTGTTGAAACAACATGTATAAGCTCACTTCCCAGTACATGTTCAATGATCTGCTGGAGCAATACTGAATACAGACTGTGCTGTGTATAGACTCTCAGTTTGCATGGTGTGCTACCAGTCTGATCTGAGCAGACAGTATTAATACAAGCTATGTCTGTGCCCAGTAACTGAGTAGCCAAATCTATTTTCAGGTAGCTCTCGAAAGGCTTGCAATGTAGCTTACCAAGGACTTAGCAATGTGAATCTCTTCATGTAGAGCGAGCGGTCGCATCTCGTGGAAGAGGAACAGACTCAGTACCTCAGCCGACAGCCACTGACCAGCAGTGCTGCCTGTTAGCGGGAGAAACATGCTTTAAAGACAGTGACATACATTATGCTCACAAGGATGTGGAACTTTTATGTTATTCAAAACATAATGTTTTTATGAGATGTTGGCTAAAATCACCATATTGCTAACAAATTCTGTCATCAGAGACATTTCAGGGGCTTTGAACTTATAAAATGTATCACTGTATAGAGAGAAAGACAGAGACAGAGAGAGAGAGGACTGGGATTATATCAGAAAGAAATATTGCCAGTACTCAGTACCGGACAGCAGGTAAAGTGAAAATGTACATACGAAAATTGTTCTTTTTTTTTTCATAATGTCATAATATTGTTCAAATTAAAAACAAACGGTCTAGTTCTTGTGAGTTCTAAATTTGTGATATGCATCTAAAGTGTCACTGTGAATACAGGCACTGTATGGTGTAGTGCTGCATACTGTGAAAAGAAGCACTGCACACACACACACAAATATGTGAAAACAAATCTACACACACATGCCAACCCTACCATACAGCCTTAATGGCACACACTACTGCACACGCAAAAGATGTCCTACAGTAACAGGATGGCTTCCTCTGGCTCTGGATAGGGTCAAGTGGCAGGATCTTGTGAATACAATCATGAACCTTCAGGTTACAAAACATGCATGGAACTTCTTGATTATCTGAGGGTCTATTAGCTTCTCAAGAATAACTGTATTAGTTCAAAGCATAAAAGGACTAAATATACAGGCTGATGCAAATGGTGCACAACCCAACATGATAAATGCAACTCCCCATCTGTCACTCACTCTGAACAGCACCTACTGCAGCTCATCATCTGCCCATTCCATCCAACACTGCCAAGAGCACAATCGCAGAAATGGATGTACATACTACAATCTCTTTCATTTCCTTCTTTCCAAATGGATACAGTAGGCTATATTCTGTCTACTGATGTAGTTAATCTTTTCAATTAAAAACAGAAACTGCACACTGACAACATTCTTCACGTTATGTTCTACTTGCAGCTTAAACTACTTTTCTGGAATTAAATTCATGTCCATTAATTAAAAAAATTTCAAATTTTCTGTGGTCATTTGAAATTCCTGAAAATTTGCCTGTGAAAATAACAGTTCAGTGGTATGTACTACAGCTTGTCAACATTCATCAGTTTTCTTGTTATTTGGTTGCTCATTACAGTAACCTTTCACCTAGCCAAAACTGTTCTCATCCTAGCAAGTGGTCTACATCTCTTTACCTTATGTTAGGAAACTGCTGAAATATTCAACACTCATGCACTTGTTTTAAAATCACAGGCATGTATCATATCTAAAGAGTATTATGTTATTTGAGAATGTCAATATATCAATCCCTTGCAAAATACATGGGTGGTGATGCTAAAGAACACTGCCAGTGGCAAGACAAAGGGCTTCCTGGAAACTGGGGGTTACAAACTGTAGCCACTGGTAACACTCATGAAATTCTAAGTACATACAAAACTTCTGTTAAGAATTCTTACATGAACAAACTGCAGGGCTGACTGAGGAACAGACTGGAGGATAATATTAAGATTAATAATATAGGCTAGAGACAAAATGAGTGGATGAGGACTGGATTAAACTAGCCAGCTACTTAGCTGCTCAAGAATTATGCAACTTACCTACCACCAAAGAACAGATTAAAGAGAGCATAGGGGGACACATACCCTGAGATGGCGGCTCGGCAAGAGCCACTATGCGGAAAGCAGGATGAATTCTTAGGAGTCCTGAGTCATGCAGCTGCTGCTCTGAGAGATTGTGACGAGTTTTGTATTCATCAAAGCGATCATATCGGACAAGTCTACGTCCATCATGCAACTGCAATTCTCGATCATGGACTAACCTGGAATCAAAACTTCATTTAATAAGGATATGCAATCTTGTTACATAAAGATAAGGAAGTATTTTACTCACAGCCATACACGTAAGCATATACGTGCGTGCGCACACACAAACACACACACACATTATGCCTTAACGCAATACTTTTACTACTCCCCTCACCAGTAGGCTCAAAATGTACACACAATATCATAATGATATTATATTCTTACACTGAAGTACCTGAATTTATATACAACTGAAAATGTCAAAGCTCTAACATGTTTCATCTGTCGATGAGTATAAAGAAAAGTTACTTAACAGTCTATATCAAGTGGGGTTCCTTGTCCCTTTCACATGTCTCTAGATGTGAATGGAGATGGCCATAGATATGGATGGTATCTCCATATACATTAGGCAGCTGTAGACAGTCAACAAGGGATGATCCTCCATCCTGGGGGTTGGAAAGGTAGCTTAAAACAACTCACCACAACAAACTAACATCTTACAATGGACTTGGGACCTTGAAAGCGGTGTTGGGTTGCTGTGAAATAACAATGAACTGCCAGGTTCCATAGAAGGTGGAGAAACAGTCGACTTCTCTAGCTAGTGAGAAACAAATAATCTACCACAATGCAGAATATGAAAACTGAACACTGATCCATCACCACAGATGTGACAGAAGCAGTCTACCTTTATCCACTGCACTGTTAACACTGTTTAGCAAGCTGTGAAATAACAATGAACTGCCAGGTTCCATAGAAGGTGGAGAAACAGTCAACTTCTCTAGCTAGTGAGAAACAAATAATCTACCACAATGCAGAATATGAAAACTGAACACTGACCCATCACCACAGATGTGACAGAAGCAGTCTACCTTTATCCACTGCACTGTTAACACTGTTTAGCAAGCCACAGACATGGCAATGCTGTACTGAAGAACTGTAATGAGCCATTTATCACTCACTATGACCTACTACCAATTCCAGGGAAACTCTGAAGGTAGATTCTGCATATCACCAGTGTGTAGACTAGACAGAGAGGTGGTGATGCCCCTGACCATCTCCATTTCTGAATCGAAGAACCCTCTCCTCACACACAAATATCTCTACATGCGGTTTGATTCCAGGTTTCAGTGACAATGGCATGTATAAGAATCACTCACTAATAGCTTCTTTATCCTCCCTGCTCCATGCCTCTCACTTCTTCTTATCTCAAACATAACAGAGAAAATTTATCTGGCTCAGCCTCTACCTTTGTATCAGCAGTTGTAACATGTGGTGTTTCAGAATGGCATCCAATGGGAATCTGCAAACCTTCGTCCTATTCTTTACCCGTCTTATCCCATGTCATATTATTTCTTACATCTCTTTATGCCGCAAAACTAAAGTGTCATTCTGTCACACTTTCTATTTATTTTCAACCTGTGCAATCTCTCCTTCATATTTCAGCTTTCTTTTGTCTATTCCTTGAAGTCTCTCTAGTCCTGCATTTTATATTACGATTAACGCCTTTATGAACTTGTAACCTGTTTTCTTTGGTCTGCTGCAAGACCTACTGGCTAACCTACAACTTCTTCAAATGACATTTGTGTACCAGCAAGAATTATTTCCAGCTGAATACTTTTGTCAAATTCATTACTATCTGCACATTATCAAATTTTCCAGATTCAGAAACTGAGATTTTAACTTGGATCAGTCATCAGCTTCTTCATCGTCTAGTCTTTTGATATGAGACATTTGCTTCACCTGTTTCTCAACAAAGAATCTCCCTTTAACCTTTAAGAACCGTGCATCCTATATATAGGACGGGCGTACCGCTAACCTCCAGATGTTGCATTTTATATATATTTTTTTCAACAAATATAAGTACTGAGTATTTTAAACATCCTGCACATTCTCCGTTTTTCTCTTCAAAATGCCGTTTATTTCACAGTGCTACTTTTTTTGGTTCCTGTATTATTCACATTTTACATACAGAATGTGCTAAAATTTAAATGTAAAACTCGGGTGCCAAAAGGTTAATTTTACAATCACTACATGGCAAAAATTGTCAGTGGAATCGGTAGACAGATCATAGATAACTAAACTACATTGCATCAACTGCAGGGGTCACTTGGAATAAAATGATATAATGATCATGCTTGGTGAGCATGTGAGGACCAGGAAGGGACTGGCCTTGGCCTATTTCAAGAACGCACACCAGCATTATCCTGGAGAACCTGAAGAAGAACAGGTGCCCCAGCCCAGGCCAAACAGGGCAATTCATCAGTCTGCTCAGTAGCAATAATGAATAGCATGAGGAATGCAACTGTGTCACTAGGTGAGTGACTGCTGGCTCTTCAAGAGAATGTAGTGATCAGCAGTCACAAAGAATGTGTCACAACCTCAAATCTCACAACTCAAAGTGTCCGACAGAATATTATTCATAGTCAGGAACCATCTTTTATCCATTGCAACATAAGCAAGATAATTATTTTGGTAAATCAGAAGTCCATGTATACTGCTGAACAGAATATATTACAGGTTTGTGCTCTTAGAATACAAAGTTTGAATAGGTACAATTTACTAATTAATAAAAGCAGGGGAGGCTGTCATAAAATGGCATAATGGAGGTCTTCGTCTTCCTCATCAGGGCCTGGAGCATATGCCCCAGATGCACTGCAGCCTATGGGTTTACTGTGTGACCCTTGTCCCCCCCCCGTGATTTCAGACGTTCCCACTTCCGCCGCCAGGTGCCTCCACGTCCATACGATGTGAGAGATCCTTACAGCAAAATGTGGAACTGTGGGCAAGAATGTTGGCCGGTAATTTTGCCTAAATGTTGACTTCCACGTTACATTTAGGGATCTTTTACGTGCCGCAAATCTGCGACATGGGACCAATGGCTTTACTTCCTCTCTGAAGGAAGGCGTGCTGAGGATTTTTTCGCCCTGAAAAATCCTGACTGCTTTGGCCGGGTTTGAACCTGCTAACTTGGGTACTTAAAGGCAGCATACTACCCCTAGACCACCGAAGCTGCGTAATGGGGGTACTTTTAACTAATGAACAACAAAATCTTATGTTTTGAACTTCCACTGAAATTTCGTTACAATTTTACATTTTCCGCAAATTTTCACACTCTGCTGTTACCTGTAATACCTTCCGCTTCTTGGCTGAAACAAAAGTGTTGGTACTACTGTTGTCAATGTTGATAACAGTGTTCAGTATCTGATGTATGGTTTACGTTTCTTCGAAGTCTATAAAGCACAAAAGAGGTGCTGACATCTGGTGCAAAGAAAAGTGTGAATCTACCTGTGAATAACAGCCAGCGTGCTGTGGTGGATCCTGTGGATGCCATCCAGCACTGCCATCTTGCCTTCAAGTGCAGCAGTAACCAGCGGAGAGTTCTTCCATACAGTATCCCCATTTGGAAGTGTTGTTCTTTGCTGAATCAAATCTCGTGATGTCATGTCCTATAAAATGCACCAAAACATTCAACATTTGATAATAATTTAGAAAACATCAACAGTTTATATGCCTTGTGTGCAGATAAGAGCAAGCAGGAAAGATCTATATTCTAAGAGGGTCAGTCAGAATAAAGTTTACATGGCATATAGTGTTGTAACTACAGAACCTGCACTGACTGTGATTGTATCAGGTGAATTTGTCACCAAGCAATTACAATTTGTGTCCAGTGCTGAAGCAAAATCTTGGTGGCCAAAATTTTGAGGACAACTGTGTGACGGTAACAGCTGTGATGTGATGCTGATATCAAGGCACACACACTGCTATCAACAGGGAATAAAAAAGTTCAGTCCACAACATACTAAATGCACTGGCTGTGGCAGTGACTATGTGTAAAGAAGTGGGACAGCAATACAGAAAAATGTGATCTGTTCTTAGCAGAACATACGCAAGGTCATGTACACTTATTTTGTCGTTTACTGCTCGTGAAAACTCTGAGGCCCAAAGTTTTCAATCAGCAACTCAGTTATGTTAAAGATGAGGCCTTCCAGAATGTAGACGTGTGAGTAGGAGCAATATCAATATCCGAATAACAGGAGGCATCCACAATGACAATAAGAGCAAACCCTGGTAAGGTGGGAGACAGATGACAAGTGAGGCAGTATCACATCTGATGGTGAGCCTTCGTAACTACCTGACATTTTATGTAAGTCAAATGCCAGTTCCGTGTATCAACAAAACAAGTCAGTGAAAATAAAATTGGACAGATATATTCGTATTCAACAGTGTGCCTACCTGATATAGCACAACTGGTTCTATCTGATAATTCAACAAGGCTGCCAATCTATTAACTGTAGCACTCTTCCCACAGCCTCGAGGCCCAATGATGCAGAAGTCTCCTACCAGATGAGAATGCAGTAGCTGAGCCAAAAGCTGCTCTTGGTACGAAGTCTGAATAAAACCTGTTGCAGCAGGTGCTCGCTCTCCAACCCCACACACCACCTGCAACATGTAACCACACCACAGGTGTATTTTGGTGATTTCCATTCCACAAACACTTACACTTATACTGAAAGCAGAGGCCTTAACCCTTAGGCTACTAATGTCATATATATATGGAGCACCCATTCTTGATGTTTCTAGATCACACACAACGACGCATCACAGTCGGTAGGACTCCTCTGGACGAGTGATCAGCTCGTCGCAGAGACCTCTACCTGACAAC
>Ga0268261_10003223_pt1 | contig 11932 bp, 15 predicted proteins | sample TergutNc150P1_FD_190353 | JGI IMG/M metagenome (GOLD analysis project Ga0268261, IMG submission 190353) | Nasutitermes corniger P1 segment gut microbial community from laboratory colony in Florida, USA - Nc150 P1 (SPAdes) (version 2) | ecosystem: Host-associated > Arthropoda: Insects >... | reverse complement strand
TCGTCCAGAGGAGTCCTACCGACTGTGGTGCGTCGTTGTGTGTGATCTAGAAACATCAAGAATGGGTGCTCCATATATATATGACATTAGTAGCCTAAGGGTTAATGATTTAACCTTTATCCTGCTGACGTGGAGAAAATGGTTAGCTCCTAATAATGCCAGCAGGCAGCAGATGGGATTTAATTCAGGGTTTAAAGGGTTAATGTCAGGTGGTCCTCAGAAATGCAGTTTGTTGTGGTATACCTCGATACATGGGGTACTGCACAATCCTATACTGCATTCTCAACACTTGAATTTGGTTCTTCTCTCTTTGTTTTTGACAGAACACACAGGGCACCAAATTTTCTTACATTGCAGAAGCCATTGTCTGTTGTGTCTTGTGTCAAGTCTTTTTAGTTGGCTCATGGATGGAGTCTGTCTTCTTTGTCTTGCAGTCAAAATGCCAAGTGGGGACAGGTCTTTATTGTTTCGGGGTGGCTCTGTTTGTTGTAACCCACTCAGACCCCTTGTAAACTTATGGACTACGTTACAGCTGGTTGGCAGTTTGTATTGTCAGCCCACTGTTTTTTTTTAAGTTTTTGTCATTAATGTCATCTGTGTCATTGTCAGTGTCACTGTAACTCTGAGCAGAATTGTCTTATCTTCCGATGAATGTGTGTCAGAGTTTGATTCTGGTATCAGTCCCCTGATATTTCAGTCTGTAATGTTTTCTCCTTTTAGCCATAATGCTAAATGCACTGTGATGCATTTCATCATGCAACAACCCCAACACCTGCGACTCTGATAATGATTCAAGCATCTACACTGTCTGGCCTGTCGCATGTTATTGCTGTGTCAGGGAACAGACTAAACTGTTGAATTGATGACAGACATAAGCATGAATCTGCAGTTCAAAAAAGTCATGAAGAAATCTAAACAGCAGAATGAAGGGCATTTGCCTCTGGTCCCATATTGCACTAACCAGAGAAGTAAACATCTTTATTCATTCCTTTCCTCTCCCACTGATAGCATATGAATTCATTCACCACAGAACCTAGATAAGCCAGCACTACCACGAAACCTAAACATCATTATAAGACAAGCTTAACAATGTCTGAAGAAATACAATGAAATGTACGGTCAGCTCCAAATTTTATATCGCAGGATCTCAACTTACAGTAGAAATTATTTGAAAAGAACAAATCTAGAAAATGAAAATTAGAGTGAAAAATAAGCAAAATAAAAAGGACCTTCAACTAAGCTTTGTAAAAATAGGTGGATTTTCTTTAAACTTGCAGAACGGGTAGATGGTTTCATTCTTAAGCACGTACTTTTTATTTAAGGTTAATAACTTTCAAATTGTATGAAATACTATGGATAATATCATCAGGTGCCAAAAGAGACATTTAAAGCAAAAAGTATCCCATCCATCAGGGGCTACTTCGGGATTTAAATTTGTTGTACTTTAAAGGTTAAAGAGCTCCATCCTGGTGTCCTGCCATATTCACTTTGGGATGCTAAATATCTTGGGTTTTCCCAAGGCATAGAAGTACTAAATTTCTGACAATGCATAGGAACTTTGACTCTCCCATGATGGGAAGAAGCATCTGTAGGCTTAGGACATCCATAGCAGAGAGAGAGAGAAAGAGAAAGCTGTGTTAATTAGTGTTTATTGGGTCTGGACTGAGACTGCAAAGGATGAGGAATGGGTATGTAGAGAAGAATGAGTAAGTGAACTGAGTGTCCTGAAGATTAGTAGTAGTAGTAGTAGTACTGTTCTTATTCTTATTATTCCATTTTTTATCTGTATGTCTTTATTTTTATCTGAATTATCTGGTTGTAATTATACTAATGAATTAGTGTGTTTTTGCATTCTATGAGAAGTTAAAAATTGTCTTCTCCCCCTCCCCACTGCATACAATGTTTCTAATTGCCTGGTTGTGGATTTTAAGAAATGGGATCTCTAGTCCTGGCAGTGGTGTAAAACATTTTTATGAAAGACTGTAAGTATACTGCAAGGTTGAAAGGTCACCATCAATGGCCAGTTTGAACTGTTTTTTGCTTTGCTTTTAACTTTGCAGCCAGAGAAGTTTGTGAACCTTGGCATTGAGCCCCCAAAAGGGGTTTTGCTGTTTGGACCTCCTGGAACAGGCAAGACTCTGTGTGCGAGGGCTGTTGCAAACAGGACAGACGCCTGCTTTATTCGTGTCATTGGTTCAGAGCTGGTGCAAAAGTATGTTGGAGAGGTAAGATACATGATTTGAGAAAGTTCCACATGTCTTGGAATCATGCCGAATGAGACTTTTTAGTAATATTTTCAGAGACCAAAACATAGTTTAACAGTATAAAATTTTTTTAGGGTTGTGCTAAATTACCAATGATTGTATATTTATTTTCAGGGTGCAAGAATGGTACGTGAGCTATTTGAAATGGCTCGCAGTAAGAAAGCTTGCCTAATATTTTTTGATGAAATAGATGCAATTGGAGGAGCACGTTTTGATGATGGTGCTGGTGGGGATAATGAGGTGCAGAGAACCATGTTGGAACTAATTAATCAGCTGGATGGCTTTGACCCTCGTGGAAACATAAAGGTATATACACTGCTTTTGTGAGGCCTGGATTTGACTGACAGCACACCTCTTCTCAATTGGTATACTATTTCTACATGAAAAGCGAAAGGAAGATAATCAGTTACTATGGAAATGAAGTGTTTGTCAGCATTGTTGTTTGTAGGACTGTATGAGGTGTGTCTAAAAAGTAATGAGACTGGTGCTATAAAATTTTTTATGAACAACTGAATTACAATACACATTATCCCCTTCAAAGTAGTTGCCTTGGGAAGCCACACACTGCCGGAGACGTTGCTCCCACTCCCAGTAGCAGTGCTGGAAGCCTTCATGTGGAAGTGCCCTCAGCTGATCTCTCATGATTGTTTGGATGTTGTCCACAGTTCCAAAATGACTACCTTTGAGGTGGAATTTGAGTGTTGGGAAAAGGAAGAAGTCACACAGACTCAGATCAGGCGAGTATTGGGGCTGTGGAACCACTGGAATACCCTTTTTGGTTAAAAATTCATTCACAGAGATGGCAGTGTGACAGGGAGTGTTGTCGTGATTCTGCATCCAAGTGTCTGCAATCTCTGGTCGGACACGATGAACCCTTTTTCTGAGTCATTCAAGGACCTCATGATAGTACTGTCTATTAACTGTTTGTCCTTGATGCACAAATTCCTTATGAACAACATCTTGACCTTTGAAAAAACAAATTAGCGTGGATTTGATTTTCAGTTTGCTTATTCTTGCTTTCTTCTGGCAGGGTGAGTTGCTTGTGTGCCACTCCAAACTTTGTTGTTTGGTTTTGGGATCATACTCGAAAATCCACGATTCATCACCTGTTATGACATGTTTGAAAAAATTTTCATCATTTTTTATGTGTTCAAGAAGGTCCAGGCACACATTCCTTTGGTTTTCCTTTTGTTTGTTGGTGAGGTTTTTTGGAACCGGCTTTGCACAAATTTTCTGCATGCCCATTCCTCGGTCAGAACATCGTGGATGGTTTGGTGATTGAAATTCAACTCACTACCGATCATTCTGTCAAACAACATTTATAAGACCTCATGAGAGCTCTCTCTTTGGTCACATTTTCATCCATTTTTGACATGCAAGGTTTTCCAGAATGAGGTTCATCTGCCACACTCTCACGGCCATCCAAAAATGCTTTATGCCACCTAAAAACCTGTTCCCTCGATAGAGCATGCTCTCCATAAGCCTGTTTTAATTTTTCGTAAGTTTCTGTTGCGTTTTCATTAAGTTTGACGCAAAATTTTATCATGCAACACTGCTCTAGATTTTGTTTCTCCATTTTCATAAGGCATCACTATTACACACACTTACACAACTCCTTGTCAAGTCAGACTGTTAAGGCTATTGAGTTGAAACTTGCACTGAACATCAAGTAGGAATGTACATCTCGGCTGATGTCAGAGGCGTGGCTACATTATTGCCAGTTCTTGAGCCACGTGTTCAGTCTCATTACTTTTTAGACACACCTCGTAGGTTATTGAATGACAAGACAGTGGAAGTCTTTTGGGTTTTTTGGTAACAGCGAGTTCTTATCTGTTGAATGTTTCATTATTACAAGCAATTTGAAAGTCCTTGTGTGGCTCTTGGTGCAGCTTTCCACTAGCTGCAATTTCCGTTTCTTAATGTTAGGTAGTGAAAAGGAAGTGGTGGACAACAAGTCTAACAGTGGCTAAGTTAGGGATGCACAGGTCTGAAGCACCAGGTTGCCATGGTGACTAAGTTTTGTATGGTGGCAGGAGGCAGCCACCATTACTGGTGTTGGAGTATGTCCACAGAAACTGAGGAGTGAAATAAAACCAAATCTGCAAATGGGCTTGCTGCTGCTGATTTGTTACATTTTCCCTCACACAATGTCAGTACCAATTACCTGATTTCCTTTTTATCTTCAACCTTTATTGATGCAGACACCCACCATTGCACTAGTGGCACTTACTTTCCTTTCAAGGTAACATGTAAAGAAAGCGTCAGTAATGGTGTTATTACATGTTCTGTGCAACTGGTATGTCTGATACATCTTCGCAGTGCAGTATTTGTTTAGTGGCATGCAGACATGGTAGCATATTACATCAATTCACTGTATTGTGTTTGCAGTATACCACTTACCATGCTTGCAGTATACCACTCACGAATTCTCATCTCACTCTAGTCAAAATGTATGGTAGTTTTTCATAGGCATATTGAGTTCTGGTTTTTCAACATGTGCACAGTAGCTTGTAATTTCTTTATAATGAAGTTTTTCATAGGCATATTGAGTTCTGGTTTTTTAAAATGTGCACAGTAGCTTGTAATTTCTTTATAATGAAGTTTTTCATAGGCATATTGAGTTCTGGTTTTTCAACATGTGCACAGTAGCTTGTAATTCCTTTATAATGGGAGATCTGTAAAATTACTTGTTTGATTCTGGACTTGATACATTGCTTGAATGCAGATCTGGCTCTTACAACTGTTCATTATAATGGCAATTTTTCATGCATTCAACAAACCCATGTTGTAACAGACTTCCAGTATATGTCATCTGCAGAGATTATTAAGCATTGAAGGTGATGAGATGATGCTTATGTTTCATAAGCTGTTTTAGTTGTGGAAGTTGCACTTGTGACTTGTTGAAGTGATGACTGTGGCTGGTAATGATAAGTTTGTTTCTGTGGTCCCCTATAGTTAATTTTGCCATCCAAATCAAATATGTTGTCTCAGTTTTTGTATCAGTTTCATCTGGGGGCATTTATTTGCCTATTTGGGGTGTGTGTTCCTTATTTATCACAATGTGTCATGGTTACTGCCTTGTGCACATTTTATTTATACATTCAGTTCAATAACTGTTTGAACATTAAGAACTACTATAAAACTTCCACCGCACTCTGTTCAAAATTAAAAGTAGCTAATTCATTCTTATTGCTATTGCTTTCGCTACTTATGGAGCTATGAGAGCTCAGTTGGTATAGGGACTTAATCATTTGTGGCATGGTGATTAAATTTCATGTACTAGATCTTTGAAATGTTACACATGCATTTGACTTGTGTAGGTAGATTTGCAGACTGAATATGTGTGACATATTTTTAAAAATGTTAATAATTTGAACTTGTGTTTCATAAATCTTTGCTTCCCCTAAAATTTAAACTCGTGGGATTTCACCGTGTATGTAGATTGTGCAGATTCATGGATAGGATTCTGAAGAAGTGGCAGAGGGAAGGTGTACCTGTATACTTGTACACTAAATTGTAGATGTCGGAAGATATTATCTTTACCACGTGTAAGACAAACCTAGCTGCACTGATACATAATTCATTAAGAGTCAGTAATGTAGCCAAACATAAATAGCCTGTTGTACCACCCGCTGTGTGAAGGGATTTCTGTCCTTCAACCCTCTCGCTTTTACCCATTTCCCTCCGGACATGACCTCTTCCAACCTGAGCGAGGACTTGATGTTTGGAAACTTTGTTTGGCATTGTGTTTACAAAATTTATTGTTTGTTTCGGTGAAGAAATTTGCAACTTTCGGCTGTGTTGTGGGCATGTTTCTTCCTTGGAAATTTAAGCTTATTTTGAGAATTTTGAATTGGTCAGCCAACGAAAAAAAAAACCATTTCGTTGTCCAACCAGTTACTATAAGGAAGAGTGTTAAGAGGTATCATCCTGGACAGTAAGGGGTAGAAGTGCAAAGTGGATGATTTGGGAGAAAGTGTGTAGTGTTTTAGCGGATATAAGAGACAGTGCCAAGACTGAGGTGTGGTTGCAAAAAAAACCCCAATTTGATATCAATAAATCAGCTAAATCACAAGGTGTCTGAGAATCTCATATTACCAAGGAGTTAGTCGGCTGCAGTAAAATACAGAAAGAGAATTGATTACTGATTTGTGACAACTTGACAATATATCAGCCACCCAGCTGGATCACTAACAAGCTGTTACTGCAGTGGTTAGAAGGATCCACAGTTGTATGCATCTTCTGATTGCATGCTGTGTGTGGCAGGTGCTTATGGCTACAAACCGTCCGGACACACTTGACCCTGCCCTCATGAGGCCTGGTCGCCTGGACAGGAAGGTGGAATTTGGACTACCAGACTTAGAAGGTCGAACACACATCTTCAAAATCCACGCTCGCTCCATGAGTGTTGAACGGGACATTCGCTTTGAGTTATTGGCCAGGCTTTGCCCCAACAGCACAGGTAAACAGCTCTTTTCATTGTACCATGAAGCTTTGTTTTTGTGAATATGGGAGTACTAAAATGACCCTCCTTGTCATGCTGAGGTGAAAGATACACCTGACATATTAGCAGTAACAAAAATTATCTTTTGACAGCTGCTGATCTTCTGGATGTACATTGGTTAGAACTGAAATAAAGTATAAAGTGATGGCACTGCATTGTGTCATGAGCTGCTGTTATTAAGACTACAGTCCTGGATCATAATTGTTACAAATTAGACCAACAAAATGTACACACACACACATATATTAATGTTTTAATTTACAGAACTCCTACATGTTTCCAGCCTCACTTGCCCATCATCGGGAAGTTCAGCTGTACAAAACAGTCGGTAGGCCATATTACAACTGCACTCCCTCATGATGGGCCAGTGAGGCCTGAAACATGTAGGAATTTTGTAAATTAAAACATTGAAGTGTGTGCATTTTGCTGATCTAATTTGTAACAATTGTATCACAATGGATAGAGGGAAATATGTATAAAAAAAGTCCTGGATCAGTTTTATTGATTTACAGTTTCCATTTGCATCATTCTCATTTCCCAAGATCAAAGAGGATAGGAATACTAAAGTCAGTTGAACTGAAGTTGAGGAATAGACTTTCATATTCATTGCATTTATGTTTTGTGTGTGAAGAGAACTTTTGCTCTTGAAGCTGTTATGTCTTGCTAAATGCCATCCAGCAAACATTCTTTTTTAATAACTTTGAATTTTTGGACAAATCTGCTTAATATTTGTTGAGGGCATGCCATTACCATTCTCCTGGCTGAAAAAGTTTCACCTTTCGTAAATTCCACAGTGGTGACCATGGTAATGTTTGAAGTTGGTACACTGTTACTGTTACAGTGTAGCAGTGCCTAAGTTTTGTGTAATAGTAAATTATTTAAAAATGTCAAACTTTCATTTAAGCCATTTTTCTCTTAAATGGAAAATATGGAAATGGTGGGATCTCAAATGTTGAATGTGTAATGTTATTACACTTCAACCATAGCACCTCTACATACCAACTGGGTGTGATAGTGGATTATCAGTATGCTTTAACAGTCATGTGGGCCATATTTTGTGCTGAAAATTTCAGAATTGGTGGCTACAAAATCAGTTTGAATTTACCTCTATTAATATTAACTTGAAACTGTACAGGCAAATCAAATTTTGAAATGTTCACAGTTTGACTTTGTATATGCTGTGAAGTACTGCGACAATGAATATTCCAGCTGAATGTGTTCCATATGAGTTTTCATGCCAGCTGCAGCTCTTCATTTTCTATTAGCTGCCCATGTTTCTGTTTTACTGTTGTACACCCTAGATTTCATGCCACCAGTCCATTTTATCCTGTCCATCTCACTTCATGATTGTCATTCATATTCTCCATACATTTTTTGTGAAAGTGTGGATGTGCTCCATCTTTTTGTACCCACATTAGTTTTCATGTTGGAAGAGGCTTAGTCTCAAAGCGTTTTCTAGAAAAGTTCCCATACTGACCAGCTGTTAAACATCCTTCAGTCAAACATGGTCAAAGCAGGTATGTTTCTGGTATTCTGCACTATATTTTTCTTAACCCATTGGCATACTACTTTTTATAACACATGGCGCACCTATAAATACTAATTTTTAGGCGAAAATGGCAATTTTATACATTTATATTTTATTGATGCAAAATTAATTTTTATTGACTTCAATACATGCCCCTGTTGTGCTGTGATGTTGGGTTGGTCTCTGAATTGCATCTCACAGCCGGCTGTGTATTAATGGACGTAGCGAGCCCGGCTGTCTCAGGGACGTCTGTGTATGCCAATGGGTTAGAAACCTCTGCTGGAAATTACACTGAACTGCTTTATGTGGATTTTGCTCTGCTGAAATGAAAATTCCATGGATTGTTGATACCACTACTTCCATTGTCTAAACCATGTTCAAGAAGCATGTCAGCATATTCCACATTTGTAAATGCTGAAACAAGTGGACTGAGAATTGAACGGTTGTGGTGGTGTCAGCCCGCTGCACTAGCACTGAACTTGATGAAGATTGCAGCTTGCTTATTGCAATTATGGTTTTGAATCAACCAGTGGTTTATGAGACTGTTTTTCTCTCCATATTACCTCTTAGAACACATTGCTGGCATTTTGCCATACCTTTACCTTTATTTATTGTACTTGGTTGAAATGTTGGTGTTTTTCCTGTATCTTGCACAAAATTTTAAATACCTCTCTGGAAAAGCTACTGCTCAGCACTTCCAGGAAGATTAAAGGTTAGTCATGTCTCTTTGGCATATTATCCTGGTAGCCATATAGTAATGTCAACATGATGTGCTTGTTATGAAGTCAGCTTCATAAGCTAACTGGTGGTTACAGGAGTAAAGAAAATTCTGGAATAAGTTACTTGGTTTCCCTCACTATTTATTTGGCTTCATACATTGTTTGACTATCATCCAAAATATATGTGTTACTTCAGACATGTTACAGAACTGACCTCAAAATGAAACCTCTTTGTGGTTAACTCAGCCAAAGATCAGGCCAGAAGTGAAAAATAAAGCAAACTTATGACCATTTCTTCACCAAAAATCAATATAGACATTCAGCTGGAAAGTGACTGGTAGAGGAAGACTGAAGTATGTCGATAGGAACATATGCCAGTTTCTAGCTACTAAATTATTAAACTATAAAATGTATTTGTTTTTATTGTTTTGTGGACTGCTGCAGTTTGATTTATTGTCCTCAGGGGCTGAAATCCGATCAGTTTGCACAGAAGCAGGCATGTTTGCCATTAGAGCTCGAAGGAAGGTTGCAACAGAGAAAGACTTCCTGGAGGCTGTGAACAAAGTGATCAAGTCGTATGCTAAATTCTCAGCTACCCCGCGCTATATGACCTACAATTGAGAATTTCAGTTTATATGTAATTTTCAGAGTAACAATAAAAATCTACCCTTTTTTGTCTCTCTTGTGCTTATCCCTGTGCTTCTGATAAGCTGGCTGCTGTATCAACACCCACTACCATTCTTTCTTTCTCAGTATCAGCATGTTAAATGTGTTTAGTTAAAATTTAGTATGCACAGATTGTTTGCAGCAAACAACAATTCAGTTTGATGTGAATATGTCACATGTTATGTTATGAGTACTGGTATTTGTTTATGGCAGTTTGAATATTTATAACATGTTGAACAGGCAGCTTTCAAACTTATTGGTATCAAAGAAGGTAGATAATGTGGCCCAGTCTTTCTCTAGAGATTCACAGTTTAAGAGCCATGTCTTTTTGTTTGATTCAATGATTTTTTTGAATTGTTTCTTTAATGTGTTCATGATGAGAGTTATTCTATTGCAGTCACTGGCCTCCCCAACCTTGCTTTGTCACACAAACTTGCTTTCTTGACTTCTTCTTGCTGATACTGCCATATTCAACATCTGACTATGCTTACATCAACACATTTAGCTCCATATACTTTCTGCATATGGTGATGAATGTCAATGGGAGGAATTTTTTCCTCAGTCAGGAACTTGATAATGGCACATTTGAACCGCACGCCCTCACAACCTTCCATTTCAACTGGCGCTAAACTGGAGTTGTGGGTAGCTGTGGGTTCAAGGTTACATATGGTGAAGGGGAGATATCACATAGCTGTGCGGAACTGGTTTTATCGAGTTGTCGTTATTCTAATAATAAATATAACAGAGAAGGCAAAACTTGTCAGTCCAACCTTGTAAGTTATTAGTAAAGAATATCTTCTGAAATACAGAAATCATGTAAACTGACTCAGAATGACTGCTAAGCATTCATGCTTGGTAGTTTAATATATCACTGTTATTAGTGTTTTCAAATTTTCACTGCTAATATCAATTACCAACCAGTACTCCCCCTCTCCCCAGTGCAGTCTGGTTTTGCATGTTTTCTTATATGTATGTGCTGTGAGTTGCCCATATTTTTTACATGTGTCTCAGCAGGACTGATTCTGACCATTGGCACTAATATCTTTATTTTTAAAAATGTCAGTATAACAACAAGATAAAAGAGGAGCCTGTTGCAAAATGTGTGAATTTGCAACACAAAATGACCATTGAGTATTACAGTTTACAACATGAACATGGAGAGTGCAAATAATACAAGATACTCTGAATGGTGTGTGTGTGTAAAATGCAAAGTTAACATTGAAATGCATATGTCAATATTTAGAACAATAAGAGTAGGTTTATGGTAGATGAATATATGAAAACGGGGAAGGCTGAAGGGTTAAGATGTCCAAAAATAAGAAAAAAGGCATTTAATTTGTTCCATTTCTGTGCATTAAAGAAATATGTTAACTTATGTAATAAAACCAACAAATGCTCATGTATAAAACGTGTTTTATCACATATTGTTAATTATGAACATGTTTTGACTGCTTTTGTGATCATCACCAGAGTACTTTACAAGAGTACTGAGAATGCAATAAACTGCCAAATAGTGTAAGTTGAACCACTTGTCATTATAAGAGATTACATACAATTACTTAATTTGGCAGTTTATTGTATTGTTCTATTGTAAAGCTTCTCCGGCGATGATTTTAAAGTGATCAAAACTTGTTGGTAATTAATAATATGTGATAAAACATATTATATACATGTGCATTTGTTGGTTTAGAAGGCATATCTCAAAACAAGAGTAAACCCACTAATGCAGAAGAGTGGAGAACTCAGTTACACTGTTATGAAAGCCTCAGATTTCGTTTCATATATGCAGTCCATCCACTGTATATTGCTACTGCTTTTGCACCGTAATTTGTGGCCCTCAATCCACATACTGTGTAATGGGGGATTTCTGTTAATAGATTTTCAAGGGCGAACTTGGCGCTGCATCGAGATTTGAGTGTAGTTAGTTTTTTTACCGACCGACCTGCCAACGCGTTAATGTAATGTTCGTAGTCTTGGGCCGCACTGGTCGTAACCGTAGCACCGCGGAGACATGGTGTTTTGACATGAACAGCGTACCCGGTGGTCTATGTTGTATATAATCCGTGGTAATATTGAATGTCAGTCATGAACCCATCTAATGAAATACAGCCCCCAGAAGCTGGGGTAGGCGGAGTGGCCAACGAAACGAATGCCATCTATACGCGATCTATAGTACCAGCGAGTGGATCGAGAGGCGGGTTCTAATAATAAAAGCAAATGAGATCCGCAATTTCTCAAATGTATTTGATAA
>Ga0268261_10003222_pt1 | contig 11933 bp, 8 predicted proteins | sample TergutNc150P1_FD_190353 | JGI IMG/M metagenome (GOLD analysis project Ga0268261, IMG submission 190353) | Nasutitermes corniger P1 segment gut microbial community from laboratory colony in Florida, USA - Nc150 P1 (SPAdes) (version 2) | ecosystem: Host-associated > Arthropoda: Insects > Digestive... | reverse complement strand
TGTCGTGTGTTGTCAGGTAGAGGTCTCTGCGACGAGCTGATCACTCGTCCAGAGGAGTCCTACCGACTGTGCTGCGTCGTTGTGTGTGATCTAGAAACATCAAGAATGGGTGCTCCATATATATATGACATTAGTCGCCTAAGGGTTAAATACGAGCACCCCAATCACCAGGATAGCTGGATATTTTAATGAGTTACACACTGTTGATTGTAAAATGCTGAAGAGAAGGACAGTTTAAATGATGAACTGACAAGGATTTATAACAAAGCAGTAGTGGCTTATTTTAAGATGCAGTTGTCAGGAAGGCATGTGCAATGCTATCCTAAATTACTCTTATGTGCATTCAGTTATGACTGATGGCATAATATACTATACACATATGAGGGAATTGGGAATGCTGTGCTTTTGATTCTTGTGTTTTGTAGGATTTATTATAAATGTATATAGGATATAATCATTGTATGTCTATATTATATTTGCATTATGACATGTTCTATATCCTATGGGTTGTACTGACCTTGTGTGGATTAACAGAATGCATAATAAATGAATGAATGAATGAATGAACACATATCATGGACAAAATTTGAACCCAGGCAATGTATGTTATCAATACTAAAATGTCTTAAAACATGTTATAACTGTTCCCACCATTACCTGTTCCATTTCTGCATTCATAATGATCATAACAAACTCAATGTTAAATAAGCTCATACATACATATGCACACGTGCGCGCGCGCGCGCACACACACACACAACCACACATGCGCGCGCACGTACGTACGTATGTGTGTAAGATGTAGAAGGGCAAAGATGCAGCATGTCTGGCAACTGAGAAAATCAACTAACCCTCCAAAGAGCAAATCCTCAGGACAATAACTGTAATTGGGACCACATAAATTTGATGCAGGAAATGTAACAAATAAATTGAAGCATTCTCTGTCATTCCTACAGTAATAACTGAGGTATGGAGATACTATACTGTGTTGTGCAGTGACAATGAGGACAATCTTAGTGACAGAGACCACAGGGGACTTCAACTCACCTTTAACTTGTGGATGTTATCATGGACCTCAGATGTCAGTTTGGAACGCATCTTGGCACACACCTTCACGTGTTCACTGTGAACCTCTGAAAAATCTTTGTGATCTGTAAGCTAAAACCAAGAATGGAAAAATATACTCTGGACAGTGCAAACATATTTTCCAAATCCATTCTTTATGATTTTTCATACATCATTGGCCTCCACATTCCTTTGCTGCAGACACAAATGTGTTCTTGCATGGCTATGGTACTAAAGAATCAAAAATAATTTTTCTCCATTTGTAATTAAATATTCATCGCACAGATAAATATTTCAAATGAAAGCTGCATATCTTAATGAGGTCTGTACATTGTGTCATGTACTAACCTACTTATAAAGGAACCATTATAAGTTCAGTTTCAGAGTAGGGGTTAGGATTGACTGATCCATACCAAAACTCAGTGTTACTAAGTATATTTAGTCTACAACCCTAACATCAAATTTAAAGTTTGCAAGTCCGTGCATCATTATACATTTCAAATAAATCAACCAACCAGATGCAACAATTTCTCAAGTTTACTACTTTACGTTTACTCATATGTACAGCTCAACATGTTTCAGGCGTCCTCACGCCCATCATCAGGAGCTCAACAACTGAAGTAGCAGCCTTTGGGTTTACTGTTAGAGCGTGGTGGTAGCAGTGCTGTTGGTCATGGTCGGGCCTGCACTGCTATCACCACGCTCCAACGGTAAACCCAGAGGCTGCTATTGCAGTTGCTGAGCTCCTGATGATGGGCGTTAGGACGCCCGAAACACGTTGAGCTGTACATACGAGTAAACGTCAAGTAATGAACTTGAGAAATTGTTGCATCTGGTTGGTTGATTTATTTGAAACCTAACATCAAATTTCATCAACATCACTCAAGCAGTTTCAGAGATGAAAATTCCGACACTGAAGGACCAATTTAAAAGAGTTTGTATCTTCTGAAACAAGCTTTTAGAGATCCGTTTTACTATTATTCATCTAAATACAGTCTTCCAAGGTATCTCATTAGTCTGTAAACACCACATGTACCTAGACGACATGCAAAATTTCCACAGGGACAGAGTATACTACAAAGTTGGAGGCAGCAGGAATATCTGAAATGTTGGTAACTGTCTGTAAAAACTACATGTTATATTAATAATAACAACTGCATAAAACATACTTTAACCAGCTGTTTCACCCTTCTTGATAAGTGTTTGAAGTTCTTTCTTAAATAAAAAGTAGCTACATAATTTAAGTTTCAGAACATTTGTTTTCCAAGGCACAGGGAAGGTAACAGGAAGAAAGTACACTGTAAAAGGGATGAGAATAAACAACAAACAAACAAAAGGAAAAGAGTTAGAAGTACAGAAAGACCAAAGATAAGAAGAAACAGTAAATAGAATGAGAGAGAAGAAAAAGCACACAAGAAGAAAGTAATACATGAAAAAGGGAAAGACAAAAAAAGACACAGAAACAAAAAGGAACTCAACAAAAGAAAGAAAGAACTGTAAGAGCTATTAGTTCCAAAAGCACACCTTGAGCATTTGGAGTTCTGCATGGCACATGCTGATGTCAGTTTGCGTGATCACAAAAAATGCATCTACAGTCCAAGAGTTGATAAGATGCCGTGCAGTACTGGCAGCCCACAGTCTGGCAGTGTGCACAGAATGATCCAGTCTGTGCAGGACTGGAATCTGTTCCACAAGTGGCAGATCCTCTATAGCTTGTTTTGGAAGCATGTTGTTGGGCACTGTAGGCTCACATGCATTGCTGAGTGTCACCAACTGATGCAGCATGTCAGCAAAGAGTTGGCCACATACTGACCCCTAAACATCAGTTAACACCTTATAGATGTGACAATTACTGGATTCTACATGGAAATAACGCTAAAGAAACCAAGAAGTTCTGGAAGGAACCTGTTAAGAATACTTTTCTTAAAGTGCTTCGGTTTATTTTGTAAGACTAGTAGGAGCTACTAATTAAGTTTAGTCATCCATTTCTGTGTATAATTTCCACTAGTAAAACTAGTTACTATGTTAAAATCTGTCAGATGTAATCTCAAATTTTCACAAGCCTACCAGGTTCTAAATTGTCAAGACTGCTTTGTACAGAATGTAAGATATTATAACCATTCTGTGCATAAAATTCTGCATGTCTATGTCTGTCAAACCAAAAGCTACACTTAGATTTTTCATGGTTTCCATTTTGTTCTATATCATGTCAGACTTTAGGACGCTACATTATAAAGCTACAATACTGCTTGTACCTTATACTTATATACATAAGTATCATGCTAGTATTAATGTGGATAAGAAATCTCAAAAACCTACATATTTTATAAAGAAAATTATGCTAAAATTAAGTTTATGGTGAAATAAAAGAAAATAATAAATTCAGGAGATGTATATTATTCAGTCACAACTAATATGAATTGTATCTCCTTTCTGAAAAATGACTGACAAATATCCTACCGGTTGAAGAAGTGTCTTCAAGGTTCATGTCTTGAGGATTTTTGGTGACAAAATTCAATAAAACCTACTTGGACAGCTGCCACCAGGTGGCCAAAATGCATCATTTTAGAGACTGACACCATCTCCGTCAAGAGGGTTATGATGCTGGTGGCAGAATTGGTCTCTGAAATGCTGCATTATTTGGATCACCTGACATGGCTGTCAGGCCAAGCACATCCTATAGAGGCCTTCAGGGTTATGTCACCTTATCAACTATTAAACAACTACCGTCATTTCAAAGGAGTGGGTTGCTTTCTTGTACTGTTAAACCCTGAATATGGAGGTAGCATGTTCCTCTGAAATGTCAGGAACTATTTACTAGTTTACATGGCATCATATCCCTGAAAGCTCAAGTCTTCATAAACACTGCTGTGAGAAACTCAAATCATGCATTTTACAAGTTTTATAATTTTATCAACTGCAAGTACACAAACAAAGCAGTCAGCATAATATGTACTCACAGAAAACATAGGGAAGGTGAACTTTGGATGACTGAGTGATGCTTCAGTGATGTATAAGGAACAGAACATCCAAGAAGATCGGAAGATAATCAGTAATAAACCAGTAATTATTTGCAAATATTCATAGCCTATCCAAAGATATAACCTTCACAGTCACCTAGTGAGATAAATTATCCTACATCAGAATTTCTGGCAGCTTGGCCATGATTCAGTAATATTAAAACAAATGCTGTAAATAAACGGACAAAAAATTCAGAACTGATGGTGGCAAGCATGTACAAAATTTAATCTGCTCTTAATAAAGTAATTTTGTTAGAACTTTCTTTAGTGTGGAACACAATAAAAAATGAGTCTGAAGGGAAAAGAGTGAAAGCATAGTATTTAAGTTGCACTGACTCTGAATGCATAGAGTCATGGACCTTACTGTAATTTGTGATGAACATTCAGGCTAGTTTCTGAGTTAGCTAGGTAGCTAGTCATTCAAAATGATACCTTCATGCCAACATTTACTGACCTCTTTTTCAGCACTGTACACAAATTTGCGTCCATGCACCAAAGTCTGCCTGAACAGCTGATCCCACAATGTAGTAGCCACATGGCAACACAGACCATCTGCAAGGCTGTGCACTGCTGGAACCAAAAGGTCTGGCAACACACCTGCAGAGACAGTATGTTCTAAGTATGTGGTTTCTTAGTACTTTCTGTAATTAACTACAGAAACTAGGGATTAATAACACACGGGTCCAGAAAAGTAGATTATTTTACTCTCTTTTTATTAATTTCTGCTCAGGTAAAGATTTTAAAGATCAGTTCATTGGTATGATTTAATTTCTGTCACACCATATCTTGTAATTTTAATATAAGAAAATATACAGCAAAATTCTATTAATCTGACATCTTGTAATTTGGAAATCCTGGTAATCTGGCCCTTGAAGAGAGCAGTCTGAAGATCTGAAGTTTTACTTTTTACCACAAAAATGAATCATGACTGAAAGAGGCAGTTCTCAGGAACATGTTCAAAAAGGCACTGAGGAGTGGCCGTACATCAACTGTTGTGGAATCCTTGTCTGCTATTCCATCATCTTCTTCAGGTGTGAAGACTCCAGAAAACACAGAACAGGACCCTGATGTGCCTGAACCATCAGATGGAGATATCCAAACAGAATACTCCTCTGATTAGCTGTGCAGCTGTGCAGTATAAGAGCACTAACAAAAAGTTACCTGTAAGAACTTAGGTCAGTATAGATACTGTCTGATAATCAAGAATATCTGATAATCTGGCATGTATCCAATTCCATGTATTCAGATTAATGGAACTTTGCTGTGATTTCAATAAAAGTTCTGTCCTTTCTCACTGTTTTGAGGACGCATGAAAAGCTGGAACCGTGTAGCTCTAAATATGTCTTTCTTTTTCTTCTTCATCTTCATGGGCTAAGAAACTTAATGCCTGTACCGGCCTTAAAGTCAATTTTCTGGCATCATTTTGGTCTTTTTCCTATTCTTCATCTTGTGTTTCTTATAATTCCGTGTACCTTCAACCACCTGTCTCGACTTCATCTACATGTACTAATGCTTTCAACTACAACTTATAATTCTTCACATAATCTTTTTCTCAAAAACAGGTATAGGTATTTAGTTAGAAGCATGCAAGATCTCATTACTTTCTTTGTATCTGTCAGCACCAATTCCATGTGATGTGTCCACCTAGTGCTCAAGTTAAGAATGCACTTACACATGTTTACTATGTAGTAGTTACACACAGGACAATGCTCTGTACATGCAAAAAACATAACATTTTCACAAGTTAAAGTATTACAAAGAAAATTCCATAATACAAAAATAAGTAATTTTACAATTTGATAAGATCAACTAACCAGATGTTATGACTGAGCGTAACCAATCCCAAAACAGCTGGCAAGTCTTAGGAGGCAGGGTGCCCATTTGCGGAAGTTCTCCCCACCATAGTAGCACGTGTTCTGAGAAGGTTCCCACCTCACCCCAGAGGACTTGCTGGTAGTACTCTACCACCTTAAATCGAACCTGCTTTGAAACACGAGGAACACCTGGAACAGATCAGCTGTGTAATTTTGCAGTCATGAAATACCCATAGCAGAATATTTTAGAGCAGAATATTGCTTGAATTAATGGCTGAATCTTGGTGGTGGTGAGGATGACTACATTATCAACAACAACACTGCACACATTTCCAACATTGATTAATCTTATCCTCAGTCTGAGACAAGTCTGTTTTTCTCATTGCTACTTGCAGTAACTCCTTCATGGCAGAAGTGAAAAATTATGTGAACACCAGAAAGAAATGCAGATTCTTAATCCAGTTATGAACATTACTCTGTAAGAAGAATTAACAAACTTAACTGTCTTTACATTGTTTTATCTATACACACAGGCTAGTAGATATTGCTGTACAATTTAATAATTACACAATTTTGTGATATATTTCTTGGCATAGCTTCCATGGGAGATTCCTTCCACTTCTACCCTGAAGATGGAACCTGAAATTTTAAAATGCTTTGTACCACCTCAAAATTTATAATTTTTAATGTGCAAATATTTTCCATGAATAAAATTCTATGTTAATGAATTACCTCATTCAGGTCTCCAGAAATACGGTCACCCACTTGCCATAAGCAAATCAGCAGTAATATCAAGCTATTCCATTACAGGCCTGGATAGGTACTTAGGACTCCAGGAGTTTCTGGCTCCCAGAATTTCTAGATAATCAGCACATTAAGGTGGTAAGTTTGTCAGCCCTACGCAATGGCCGCCTTGACCCTCAGGAGATACTCTTGCTACTCATTTCTGTTAGAGGCTTAGTTGACCCCAGGGCCAAAATGTGGCCAGAAGGATTTAGTCAATGAAAAATCCCAATGACCACATCAGGAATTGAACCCATAACCTTCAGGCTTGCAGTGCAGTCCTCTACAAATGGCAACACTGCGTATGCCCAAGTTAGCAATGACCAGTAGTAAATATAAGATGCACGTATGAAGAATACTGACAGAGGTGCTAGAAAAAGCAAATCATATTTCTAGAGTCATGAACTTAAAACTAAGTTTCACGTGCCTAGTTACGACAGTTGCTGGCAAATGGGTTGAGATACAAATCTGAGATTATGCATGATCTCAGGCTTCCGTCATGAAATAGATGAGATCTGTGTTCTTCTGGGATGTTACACAGCATATGATGGTAATTTCAACCTATCAGTCCCATCTTCAAGGATCAAGTAATCTTGGTCCCACTTTCAAGACTGCAGTACTCAAATCTGAGACTGTCAAAATACAAATCAGTACTGCTAACTACTGCAACACTCACTACGTTTGGCCACAAACGTCATCACTGACAGGTACAGTATTAAAAGTACTCGAAATTCATCCTCATAAAATGCCTGGAACAAACTGCATATAGATACCTGAAGTACGGGAAGGCTTGACACTGCCTGAACCCAGCAGATGAGGTGCAGTGCGTGCTGCAACACTTAGTAGAATGGACACATGCGCCTCCTCCTCTGCTAGAAGATATTCAAATACTGAGCAGTATGTATGCTGTGTCTGTAGAGTGGTAGTCTCCTCCACTCCTGTAGTTCCAACATTCTCTACTGGTGGCAGCACTGAGGTCACAAAAGGTGGAGTTATGTGTTGTGTCAGAGCCCTACAAAATGAGAAATTATGTATTACAGGATTATAATTAGTAAGGAAGGCAATTCACCCACAACAAGAGTCAGAATGAAAGCATGGATATCAAACATGTGAGTCTAAGAGTGAAAAAGGAAGTTGGGAAAACATAACTGACTATTAGCATATTTACTAGTGCTGTTTTAATACAGAGGCTATACAGCACAACATAACATAGCAAGAGGATAACAGATGAAAGGTTAAGAATTTGGAAGTTTGTGGATATAGACAAGTTGAAAGGATTACCCCAGAAATTACACTGAATGAGTGAGGAAAACAACAAAACACCTCACCTACAACAACCATTAACATAACCAGCATAAAGTGGATACTGTCTAAATGCAAGATATATGTTAATGTATGTTGTCTCATGAAATGTTTACCAATCCTCAGGTGACTACTCATGGGCTTATATTGAGTAGACTGAGTAGGTAAATCAGCAAGTAAGGAAAATGGAGAAATTGCATACAACAAAAGACATCTAGAGACAAGCAAGAAATTTCGCAGCAAATTATAAGATAAACAACAATGTGACATACCGATATACTTCAAGGCTAGAATTGTCAGAGTGTTCTGGGGTAGTCAACCCATTGTGATCCATATCTATGACAGAAATAGGCGTGTCTGTTGGTTTGTATATGTCCAGAAGTGCATTCACCAAAGAGTGGCAGCAATGTTCAGCACGGCTCTGTGCCAGTACCTGCATAAGAACATAAAGACTAAGGTTTAATTTGGTTATTAGTTAATGATGCTGTGCCAGTGAAGTTCAAGATAAAATACAAGAACAAAAATACATTTGGGAAACTGTTACTGGCTCATTCAAAAACATTAAATACTAAAGCATACAAATTGCACCATGGAATTCCTTGACAATGGAGCAACTTGTAAACATATAAGTGGTCACCAAAAAGACTTGTTATAAAAAGTCCTTTTGCTGATTAGTGAAATGTTACAATGCATATAAAACAATAATTTTAATAAGTTATGAAATGTACTAATTTACATCAAGAATGAATACCATGTTTCCCAGTGTATAAAATATACCTGGGCATAAAATTCTTAATGATTGAAGAATAAAAAATCAAAGAATATTTTTTTTTCTAAAATTTTTGTTAAAATTACTCATTACTACAGACCAATATGCCAAAGCATTGTTTCTCAAACTGTGGAATGCATACCATTAATGGTGCATCAACCATTATTTATGTGTATGTGGCCCTAATAAACATTCCATATACAAACTAGGGCAAAAATTTAAAAAAATAAATAAAAAATAAGCCATATTTATTTGTTAATGCAGCACTGCTGGCAACATTATACAACTCATCCCCATTGTCAGCCAATTTTCCAGTTTTAGATTTTTTATTTAAACACAAATAATATTGGTAGTACAACTGAACTGTTAAATTTCATTTGGTGTAAGGCAGTGATAAAGCTAGAGAACTCCTGTTCTAAAGTATTTTTGAAAGAAGTGTTAGTCCTCCTTTAAAAGGAACCAGTAAACATTTTAATATATTTCCATTTTTCTTTCTTTTCCTTAGAAATATGATAAAGACCCAGGCGCTTTCCTTTGCAGTTGAAGAAAAACGATTACCCAGTCAATTTGGCTTCAATTTTCTCTATTCCACAATACAAAGACTACCTCTGGATCAAACTCAATGGTCTGTTCAATAAGTACATTCAGATATTATCCCAGGTATAAAGCAGCTGCAGCTGACCACATATGTAGAATACAAAGGTTAACAATATGTGGGATTTTAACTCCTCTTGTCCTACATTCTTGGACAACAAAGCACACAGGCATTGGCACAACTATACCTCTTACCTTTAAACAAACCACTAACTTGATAGTTGCTAATTTTGTCAAAAAAATTCCCTACTTTCACAGAACCTGATTCTTCATCACCTCACTCACAAAATCCAGCTACTGGACCCTGCCCTAAGGCAATTCAGTTCAGGCCACATGCTTGAATTTTGTTTCTCCCAGGCTTGTTATTTTAGTAACCTCAAATTGATGCTGAAGTCTCACATGTGGTCACTTCATGCACATTTCTCATCCCATCTATGCATGTTACATGTCCCACCCTTCTCTCATTTTTCATTTTCAGATTCTACCATACCTGGGATGCAATTCTGTAATGAATACTAGCTAATTACCATCTAATTGAAGGTTGAGAAAGCAGTATTGTACCTGAAGAATCTTTGTGATTGATATCTTTCGCAGAGGGTGCTGTAAGATAGGGCACGTATTATGGCAAAAGGTGGCCACGCCCATGTCATCCTGAGAGCCAAGGGCGAGGAGTTCATTGTATAAGCTAGATAACCTGTAAGAATAAGAGAAAGAGAGACAGAGATAGGGTGAAAAATAGAAAGCTTGTGGAAACAAGAATAAATAACAAGAAGCACATGGAATACTTAGTAGTGCTACTTCAACTGAGGAGCTTAAATGGCAGAGAATGAGAGGGAAAGTTTATCAGGAATGGTGAAGAGGAAATGATAATGAAGGAGGTGTTCTTTGTCAGTTTCAAGGTATTTTATCAACATTCAAAAAAGAGGAGACTTGAGGAAAATTATAAAAAATCTCAGACAGGACAGCCATTAACCATCCCAAATACAGCTTCTGCTTCACCAAGTCACAATTGAAAGTGGGAACAAAAGTATCAACAAATGAAAAATGAAACAAATTCTCAATTTCTTAACCCAACCTAAACAGGTTTTCCAGTGTGCGGTGGTTGTGGTTTTGCTCAGCAATGTTGTTACACCTGGTCAGAATTTCTGTCACCATCTGGTAGGTAAGGTAAGCCACAGTAACTCGGTCCTGCCGTAGGACCTCCTGCCACCATCTTGCCTTAAATCTGCTCAAAGGACTTCTGGTCTTCCTGCTGGGTGCAGAAGAGATATTCACTGTCTTGTGGTCTGCCAGAGGGGATAAATCCTCATCACCTGTGGTTGCAGAACACACAAATACATGCATATATATCTGCACAGACTAAACAATTGTCATTTCCATCACTCCAACTTCCAAGAAAAGTGATCCTAACACAGACTACATGTTCCTAATGAAATGAAGACCCTGGTGTTTTTTTAAGAGGACTGTTCCAACCTCAGAGATTGTGTAACAACCAGTAAGAGTTATGAATAGTCAGACAGTAATAATCTGTAATATGAAGACACCAGGATTCTGGGATGTGATGCTCTGTTTTCGGGTGAGAAGTTCCAGACTTTTTGATGGATTTTAGTTCCTTTATCTTCAGGGTCAAGCAGTTCAGCATGACTGCTGACCCTGACCCTGAAGATGAAGGTACTACAATCGTTCAAAACATCAAGAACTACTTGCTTATTGACATAGTGTCATACCTTTAAAGACTGGAATCTTTAGCAACACCAAAGTGAGAACAAATCTTGATCTGAAAGATTGGCATTGGGAACTATGCACACTATGCAGTGCCACATCCCAGTGACTAAAGCCTTCAGCAACACTAGTGTCAGAGCTTCAAATCCACACATGGAAGATTATCATTATGACTTGTTTCAATGTACTGTCTTGGAAATCCTGAACAATACTGTGAAAACCCTGTCATAACAGCTAATAACCTGCATGATATTCCACTATAATGCCTCCTGAATTTCATTAACAGGGCACAGAAAAACTTATCTTATGGTGCTATAAGTCTCAGTCTCCAAGGTGGTTTCACAGTAAAATCATTTACATACTGTAGAGTGACATTAAAAGAACAGATATAAAAAATTAAGTTAATCTTTTCAAACATACTTTCTCTGACCACCCAACCTCTTTCTAAAAATTCCAGCATCCTCTCCAGTACTGGTTATTATCAACAGAAACATTATACTTTTTTAGTATTTGGAACATATCTGAACCCAGGGTATTATAGTCCAGGTGATATTTGCAGTATAGTAACAATCCAGAAATAGAATAACAGAATATGAAATATACTTACTGGTACCAGACACAGTAGACCTAAAGTTTGATGTTGTTTCATGCAGAGTCAAGTTTCTGAAGGACTCAGCCACTGACTGCATTGCATCTGCTGCATAACTCAACTTTTCCACCTCTACTGTCTCATTTTGTGCTTCCTCAGTGTGACACCCTTTCAATGTGTTCCTAACAATGACAAAGCAAAAACTGTGTACAGCAATAAAAATGGCATCTCACACACACACACACACACACACACACACACACACACACACACAC
>Ga0268261_10003221_pt1 | contig 11934 bp, 9 predicted proteins | sample TergutNc150P1_FD_190353 | JGI IMG/M metagenome (GOLD analysis project Ga0268261, IMG submission 190353) | Nasutitermes corniger P1 segment gut microbial community from laboratory colony in Florida, USA - Nc150 P1 (SPAdes) (version 2) | ecosystem: Host-associated > Arthropoda: Insects > Digestive... | reverse complement strand
GACATTAGTAGCCTAAAGGTTAATAATTTAACCCTTATCCTGCTAACGTGGAGAAAATGGTGACCTCCTAATAATGCCAGCAAATAGCAGATGGAATTTAATTCGGGGTTTAAAGGGTTAATGCAAGATGTCAATATTACTGTGTTCGCTCTGAATGTAAAGACAGATATCGATTAACAGACCCATCGGGTTGACGATATGACTTGACATGTATTTGCATTCGCAAAGGAAAGGAAATACCCTTTACTGTTCTCATATTACAGAGAATATTTTACACAACGAATTTCCAATTGCCATATCTTTATTATTTTGTCCGTTTTTAAAAGTTATAAATTGCTACAATCTTCACCTAAATTTAACTTCAATGCACCACAGAAATCCATATGTGTATAACCAGCGTGTTGTATTTCATGTATAGATATCGTCTGTAAACTGCATATCACATTTGTAGTAGAATTACCATTAAACAGAGACTTTTATCTAAAAAATATTCCTGAATTTTATGCTTTTAGGGAATGAAAGAAGAGAGTGTCAGTAAGGACATGATAAGTTTTAGTTTTGGTAGGATATTCCAACAACAACTAAATGTGACTCTAATATTATACAATTAACGTGTGTGGCGTAGTGTTATTTAACGTGCACTGCCATATGCTCTATTGGATAAAACTATAGGAAAGTGGAGTTACAAGCATCGTTGTGTGTTAACGTATGTTGCTCTTTCTTCTTCATCATTGCACCTGTTTCATTTCTTTATTCTTGTCTTTCACTTGAAGCAGAAACATGAAGAAGGACAACGTCTCTTGCATTATCTGCGACAGACAAATACTGCTTTAGCGACTTGCACATTTATATATATATATATATATATATATATATATATATATATATGTAACAATTCAATGCGGGAAATAAAATTATATGTCTACAATCCTGAGTTTTCACTGAAGATATCGGATGTGTGTCGTAATGTGGGAAACGCCAGAGTCAGTATCTTTGCGACTAGTCTGTGGACTCTTTGTAATTATGGGTATGTTTTAAGCTGTTTTTATACCTGATATTATTGGCATTCTGTTTCGTTTTCTTAGACACAGTTGATTATAAAAAATAATTATTCTATATTAATCAAAGCAGCCGTGGCCCGCGGATATTATGAAGCAAACACGTTGTGAATATCTCTGGTTATTGTTTGGTCCTACAGGGTTTATTTCACCTTAGATCGGAATGGTGGAATCCCTTTCTGACAACTGAGTTAGCTGTTTTTGAACCTTAAGTTCTTTAAATTTTTGTTGAGAAATTAGGGCACTTTGTATAGTACTACATGTAGCTGCACAACTGCTTTTAAAAATAATGAAATTTATTTTCTAATGCTTTGCAGTTACGTAATAACGTTCTTAATTTGTCATTGACGCCATCCACATATTAAATTCCGCCATTAAAGAGTATTTTCTGTCCATGATCCTTATATTCCCTCATCCTCTTTCCTTATACTTTCTTTATCAAACTTTGCCATATTTATTTCGCTGGCACAACCCACCGCTCTCAGATAAGTCTTCATTACTGTTAATTTATATATATATATATATATTTGACAATGTTTTATCCTCGTTTTTATTAGCATTTTTTTAGCGACCATGAGTGAAATTTTCGGCTTTATTTTGAGGCTCACTTTTGCTGATAGTTAAGCTGCAACAGTGAATGGTACATATGTTATTTCTGCAGTATATTAGAACTTCAATAAATGTATGGTTATGGTTTCACTAATTTAATTTTATTATAGGTCATATTTTTAATATTAATGATTAATGTTAATTGTACGCTCATAAGTAGTTACACGTAATAAGTACTATTGAAATATTTATAATTTTTAGCCTGTGTGGATGAAAGGAAGAATTTAATCGTAGATTGTTAAACACTTAGGGATTTTCCAAACTGCGATGTCGTCATTTATGAAAAACATGTTTCCATTAGTTGTCCGAAAAGAGTGGTTATGGGGTTTGTTAAATTGAGAAAGGCTACGGTATGATTTTATTCGTTACTGTCGATAAAGTTTGAAATTCTGTACATTGATTCTTCAAACAGAAGCTTGAATAACGCAGTGGTGCTATCAACATGTGTTATTCAAAATACGTCCAGAAAAGAAGATTCTTAATTTGGCTGCTGCAGGAGTTTTGTGGCTCATGTTGCTTCTCCTCTCAGAAGGAATATTTTGAAAATATTTTCTTTGAAGAAACCTTTCAAAAAACAAGAACTGGAACGTATCCATTTACTGTGGAGTGCGAGGCGTGTGTCAGAAAATGCATTTGCGGTAATTGTGTTAAACGGTGGAGTGTAAGAAGAGTTGATTGCATTGCAGTACCAAACATTTGTTTTAGTGGCAGAACCCATTTTTGTTTTACAAAACTGGCTGAGACAAAATTCCGCTTTCGGTTTTCCTTATATCACAGAAGGAAAGGCCAATATCGAAGTGTGGGAAGATGGAAAACCATATCTAGCCGTCGCCTACTACAAGTTGTATACAAAACAGAAAGTATGATAAAAGTCGCTTTTATTGACAGCTTTAAGAACAGAAAACCTGTACGTGCTGTAAGTAGTCGGTATGCAGAACACTTCTGTTCTAAGACGTGGTTACACGACGGCGGAAAGTGATTTGTGTAGGTATTATAGTTAGAGTGGAAATGCACCTGCATTTATTTTAAAAGAAATTGTCTTCTGATTATACAACCGAGAATTCTTTTAAAACAGTTAGTAAATAAAATGTCGTTCAGTCAAAACACAACAATATATTCAATAATGTAAAATTTGCTACATGATTCGGTTAGAAGTAATCATTATCAGGCAGACATTTCAGCACATGGTCTTGACATGTTCAGTGCTAGAGTATGCTGAATATGTCAAGTCCATGTACTGAAATGTCTACCTGATAAAGATTACTTGTAACCGAGACATGTAGCAAACTTCACATTGTTTAATATATTGTTGTGTTTCACTTAGTACTACAGCACAACGTGATGGCTTCTATAAAAATGTAAAACAATTGTCAAATATGCACAATAATAAGGTATTTTGCAAACACAAACATACACATAAAGTATATGCACCTTTACTGGGAAATTATATTTGTGTGTCTGTTTTACACATGTTGACACTGAGGATCGTGAACTACAAAAGCCACGCAGGAGTAAAAGTGCTTGTTTCAACAAAACAAATTAGTCACATAAATGCCATTTATGCCGGCACCACGTCTTTCTGATTTTATTAGCTCAGTAGAATTTTTAGTACTAATTGTTTTATTATTAATTTTGCTTTCTCTGCCGTAAGTTCGGGAAATTTCCTCTCCTGCACAATTTTCTGTAGTTCATTTTTACGAACCATTTCGTTTAATTTTCGGATTTCATGTTCATAAAGCACACGCGATATTTCGTGATATTTAGCACCAAATGCATGTGTTTTTTGTTGCATTTAAAAAGAATAGTAGGTTACTTACAGATAGATGATAGAAAAAGAACCCTAACAGCAAACAGAAGTACCTCATATTCATTGCGGAGAAACATGCAGTGACATGACTCTTTTCTTTTTTCACTTTCCATTTTGTATCCAAAGTGAACCACAGTTGGTCGAGGCCATAATTTTTCATCCTTTACCTTTTGTGATAACTATTTGTGAATGGACTTTACACTTTTCACTTATAAGGATTAATTTAAAGGGATCATCCAAAGCGAAATATATAAAAGCCTCTTCCATTCGGATGGACCATACTAATGTGAAAGATAAAGTAAAAATGCTGTGGGTAAAGTTAAAAACCATATACAAGCATGTCTCATATGTTTAACAAACTAACCTTATCCAGATAGTTATTTAACTCTTCACATACAATCCATACAAATCAATTATTTTATTACAGTTTGGATACCATCTAAAATACCGAGATCCAGTATAATAAAAATGAAGCCTCTTAAGCATAAAAAACCACAATCTGTCAACTTATATAGTCTTACGAATCATAATCTTTCACGCACACCTTATAGACTACGTTGAATCTAAAATTATGTAAATTTTATTTCAACAAAATTTAACCACGAAATTACCAAAGAGACACAAAGCCACATTAAACCACCTTACTTATAATTATTACTCTCTTTATATAACAATTTTATTTAAATCTTTTTTTTTATTATAACTACTCTATGTTCCTTTTTAATTACCTACAGTAGTATGATGGCGTGTTGCTAGCCGAATCATGTGGCCTTATCAACTGTGTTGATAAATGAAATAATTCTTCTCGACTGATTATTTTTGTCATTACTGAACTGGTAACAGGCTATATTTCACAATATTTGTTAATGAATTTTGTTATGCTGGCGCATGTCGCATGGGTAAAGGAATTTCTCTTAGGACGTTCGCAGAGAGTTAGATTAAAGGGCAAATATATGAAGAAGTAAGAGTAATCTCAAGAATGCAGCAAGAGATCGTATTAGGCCCTGTACTTTTTCTCGCTTGTGTTAATGATATTTGGAGAAATACTGAGTCTAATATACGGCTGTTCGGAGAATATTGCATAATATGCAGGGAAAAAATTGATAGTAGTGACATTGCTAAGTTACAGACAAATCTAAATAGATTACGGGAATGGACAATAGAAAATGAAATGCGGATAAATCCGAACAAAAGTAAAGCAGTAAGCTTTACAAATGCTAGGTTGAAGGAACGAATGAGGTATTACTTTGGGGATCAATTAATCGCGGAGGAAAGTAGCTTTAAATATTTAGGACTAATTATACGTAGCGATATAAAGTGGGCAGATCATGTAAATTACACACTACGTAAAGCATGAAAGGCCCTACATTTCATGATGTGTGTAGTCAAAAGGGAAATAATAATACTAAACACTTAGCTTATACGGCACTAGTGAGACCGATACTTGAGTACGGATCGGTGTGTTGGGACCATAAAGAGAAGGTTAGATAAGCGCTTTAAATCGGTTGATAAAAAAGCCTCGATATTCCCAATTAATATAAATGGGTTGGGATGGGAAACTTTGGCACAGCGTAGATTGATAGCCGGAACATGCGCCCTTTTCAAGCGATACACCGTGGGAAGGGCTTGGAAAGCGATAAGGGATAGATTTCTAAAACCATGTTACTTGAGTAGGGACGATCATAATCGGAAAATTAGGAATAGGGAACAAAGAACAGATGTTGGTAAATATTCCATCGTAAATAGTATAATTAAAAGCTGGAACCAATTATCTGCAGGCTTACTAGTGACTTTCCCCTGTAAACTAAACATGTTTAAGAAAGAGGGTTAAGAATGTGGTAACAAGCAAGGGAATTTAAGTGGGGACTGGGTGTAAATAAGTGAAGTGATGTGAAATGTAGTGATGTGGGATGAACTGAGGTGATTTATGTGAAGTGATTTTGTTTTGAAGTGAAGTGAAGTGAGTTACGTTGAAGTTCTTTGGGACAAAAGTACCATGCACATTGGGGTGACATTGTACTGAAGGTACTTTTTGTATTTGACTATTCTATTTATTGTGTCTTCTGGACACGTGAGACAGGAACGGGTCAACAAGTGGCCCAACTCCATGACAGATATATGATGATGATGATTTGTTGTGTATCTTGTACTGTTGTTGTTTTAACTTCTTCTGTAATATGTGGGTGTGTGTATGTGTGGATTTGTAATGTGTGGATATGTGTATATATGGGTGATGTAATGTGTTGGTGTTTTGACAATATATGTATTTGTAGTTACAGTGTTTTTTATTGTTTTTACTGTCTTTTTGTATTGTTTAGTTTATGTATATTTACTCTTATTTGTTACTAGTGTAAAGACTACTGCCGGCTAGTAAAAACTCAATTGCGGTAAATAATAATAATAATAATAATAATAATAATAATAATAATAATAATATGTACATACAACGTTTAAGGCTGAGCGCAAACTGCAGACATATTTCTGCAGCCTGTGAGAGAAGTCAGTAGCCAGCTCCCCCCCCACCCCAACCTGCTACACCGAAAGTCTTAATGCTGGTTTGGCAGCAAAATTGAAAATTGTGAAAGGAAGTGGATGGTGTCCTCGAATGCTATTCAACCTAATTTTTGTCCACTTTAGTTTAGGTGTATTTCGAAGCCCGTAAAAGTCTTTAAAGTTGCTGCGAACCACAAGATCTTATAGGTTTACATGTTATTGATCTGCCTACTAACAGCCAGCTGGCTGCTGGTATGCCGCACGTCGTTGTAAGGCAAACATGTACAGTCATATTTTCGAGAAGTGACAGAAGAAGTAAAATATAGCTTGAGAGAACTGCATGAGTGTAAAGTATGAGGTGAACAATCCATTGGTATCTCTGTTCACATCCGGAGATTAACCTGTGCATAAACTGAGCCTTCAGCTATTAAAACAGACATTGCAGTTCTTAGGGAACTTAATTACACATAAAAAGTACTGGCAGGTTGTAGGTATTGTATTGTTTTGTATTGTATTGTTGTCTGTTACAAAGGTAAATAACATCTGCACCATGGTAACCTGCGCTCCGAGGGAGAAAGGAATTTAATTTCTCGGTCGCGTTTAATTACTTCAGAGTGGCTGTCTGCTGTTTTATTCTTTTTGTTCTTTCTCACGGAAAATTATATGAAATTGTGTTAATCTTACTTAATTGAACTGACAGAAACATACATTCAATGTGGTCACATTTGACACCGGAACAAACTTTCCCGCTGTCAGCTGGAAACCCTTGTTAGCTGTAGCGATGATGAACATCAGACATCGCTGAAATTGGATAGGAGTTCCCACCCAGTCGCACCCGAATGCCGCTTCTCTCACACTCTCCGCCTGAAACATACCACAGTTCATGTATAAAGTCCCTCTGAACTGTGTAGCAGTACATTCACTGTACCAGCTGCCTGACAATCCGGCTTTACTGTCAGAGAGTGGCGATCTAAATAGTATCCCCAAAGCAGTAATTTCGAGACTACACATCAACTCATAGGATCTAACCAAGTTGGTCTGGCACAATATGCGCGTCTTGTAGGAATGTTTCGTTATGTTTTTGGTGCTTTAAAACGATACTTACCTCTCTTCTTTTGTGTCATCATGTTATGTTTCGTGAAGTTGTGGATATACTGCATATTGTGCGTCACTCTTTGCCTGCAGATTTACCCGTTCATTCTTATGACTTAGATGACCAGACTTTGGACTCAGTTATCTACTTTAAAGACAGAATACGTTTGGCAATATAACAAAGGAAATAATGTATTTATATGTGAAATAGGCGAACAAATGAAAAATAACTCTGTTACATCTCTAGTATATAAATACGGTTGCTTTATTTATTAAAAATAGGTCTTTTCAGACTAAAACAATTTTACATCATTAAAAGGCTTTCTTCATTTATCTTCCTATTACGAATTTGACGTATGAAATTCCATAACTTGCGATAACGTATTGAAAGAAACTTCATGTTTATTTTGACGTAAGTGAGTGCATTATTTTCAATGTTCGTTTGTCAGACAGAATATTTAATTTGATTTAATTGTTTTATTGTGAAAGAAGGATTTTTTCACAGGGGTAAGTTGATCAAAATAATGTTGCCAAACGGAGAGTTGGTGGTAGTTCTGAGGAGGCAAATAAATTTTGATGGAGGATAAAATGCGGCTGCGATCGACGAAACGCCTGAACACGACCGACTGGTAGATCGTTATCGACTGTTTAGCCACCTCTGCGCTATAATATCCTAGCTGTCACACAAACAAAAGAATTATTTCTCTCTGTTTTAATTGCTAACTACGCATTTGGCTTTTATTAAAATGTACAATTTTTTTGTTTCCAGAATTAAGGAACTTGTTCTTAATTATTTTGTGACACAAGGATATTTCTCATGGATGATATGAATATTATTAAACATTTAACCATGAATCATTACTTTTTGCTTCAGGGTTGTACAACTGTTTTTGTCAAAAAATACCAATTTTAAAAAATCTGAAATCACCAATCCTGTACAACGACGGGATGAATTGACCCCCTGCAACATTTCTTGTTGTACCTTGCGTTATTGCTGTAGTGCCAACAAACTGCAGTGCCGCTAGCCGTTAGAAACCCCGCTAGGCACAGCTGTTTAACTGTTGTAACACTGTACGCTTTGGCACCATTTCCAGAGGGTTTAAATTATGATTCTGCTACAGTCGCAGTTCTGTTTCCTACTTACAGCAACACTTGTTCCGATCGCTACGTGGTTAGACCGCTGACATTGATCTTTAACAGTGTGGTCTGATCTTAACAGTAATGTACTACATATGGTGCTGAATAGTGGAACTGCAAAGTTTGCTGTAATATTTAGAGCAGCTCTACAATTTTTGGTCAGTATTCCATTGTCGTAATGCACGATATTACAATCGACAACAATAAAGTGAATTCTACAGCTCTGATGTTGAAGTACACTGGTCTTTATTTAAACGCTTTAGGATTACGATATCGTAAACAAAGCGGAGTGCACACAGAGGCTCACCACACGTCCGAAATTCATGAAACAGCGTTCCTTTTAGCGTCTCTGTTGTGTATGTGCTGACGAACAAAACATCTGTGCTGTTGCTTTGGATGGTATTGGCTAGGGAAAGTGCCGTCCAGATGTCTCGAGAAGTTCTCTGGTGATAAAGTTTGAATTCTTTCGGTTTGTTTTTGCTTCACTTTTGTAATTTTCATTAAACAGGAATAAAGACTATTTGTGAGGACATAAAAATTTTCAGAATTTAATATGCCCTGTGTAGGGAGCTTCAGGTATAACATCGCCATCAATATAACCGTAATTTGACAAAGAAAATAGTTTGTAATGTCGTAATTAGTAAATTATAAACTGGAATGGTGATTCCTGTTTCTGGTCAAAGACTTTTAAAGGACTCAAATCATAATTAAATGCGTAATTTGCTATTAAAATGGAAAATAATTGTCATATATTTAAGGACTAAAAAGTAGGATATGATAAAATGTTTAAAAATATATTTTTTATTTGTTGCCAAATATTTTGCAAACCTATTAAAAATAAATGCATGATTGGCCATAAAATTTGAAAGTAATTTAAATATTTTGGATGATTAACATCTAGTAATTCGTCAGATACTAACAAAGCCGGTTTCATATTTTGACAAAGATTATTTAGTGTAGAACGCCTTGTAAGGCTGTGGGCCAGATAGTGTAGTCGGTATAACGACTGGCTAAGAACTGGACGGTCTGGGGATCGAATCCCGGTGGGTGCTAGATTTTCCGCACCTGTCCAGACCGGCCCTGATTCCCACCCAGCCTCCTGTACAATGGCTACCAGGATTTTGCCGGGGTGAAGAGCGGCCGGGGCGTGACGCTGACACCTCACCCCCTTCTAGTGTCGTGGTCATGAAAGAGTAGATTTATACCTCTACTCCCCCTATTGGCCGTACGGCCTGTACAGAGCCTCAGTGCCTGGACAAGGGTGTACTTTACTTTACCTTGTAAGGCTGAAGAATTCTCAGTCTTCTAGTTGGGCCATAATTTCTTAACTGATTTGAGGCTGCACACACATTATAAACGTAATGTGTTAAGAAGTTCAGCAACAATAATAACAAGCCTTTTTGTCTTACGTGCTGTGTCAGCTGAGTTCCAAACCAGCAGATCAGAAGCACGTCACCAACAAATGTGATATAAATTATAACTGCTTGACTCATATCAGCAGGATTTCCCCACGCCTGTAAAAGAATATATGTTAATATTTAAAGCACAGGAAATATAGAAGATTAAAAATAACAGTCCTTAATAAGGAATGGTGGCTTTATGCAGATTTGTTTGATTTTGTGTAGGTATTTTAGGCGCTTTCGTAAATTTTGCGAAAACGACTATTGACTGCGTCATGTTTGTGGGTTCGTTTGTCCGTTAGTCTACATGGAACAATTCTTCTCCTAATGAACAGCATTTTTTAAAATGAAAATTAGTACTTTAATATTTTTTGAAAATCTGTTAATAAAATTCAAGTATATTTAAAAACTGGCAAAATAACAGGCACTTTACGTGACAGTGTTTGTAAATTTATGATAATGGCTCGCCAATTTCTTCTTACAATAAAGGTTTCGGACAAAGGTTTTAGCAAAAACAAAGCACTCATTTTATTTCGAATCTCGTTTCAGAAAATTGCGTCTTTATGTGATAATGTGTGATAATATATCATTGCCGGACAATTGTCAGATCTGAACGCTATCTTCGGCCAGGTAATACAACAAAGTCATAAATTTGTGTCTATCCATTTAAAATAACGAAAACATGATTCCCTGTTTCTTTGCAAAACTTCCAATTATATCTTTAACATAACTTTGTGTGACTTTCATTTCTTATTCTCTTCAAACAATTAGATAGTAACATTAAACTGAGTGGCTTCTTGAAATTTTTTTTTTTATTTCCCTCGAAAATTCACTACATGTCTTTCTCCATCCGTTGGCTTTTCCTAGTACTATTGCAGTTGAATTTTGTTTCTGTAAAGATATATGGTTAATCTGACACGTGATCACAAATCATGTCAGCTGTGCGAAACTACATTCGGTATGACTGTCCGTCGATCGGAATTGTGAACTTTGTCAAAGTGCTCCATAAATGAAAGAAGGCGTTTGATATACTTTTAGAAGAATAGCACATTTCCGTGTAAGTAATTCCAACTCACAATATAAGAGGGCATTTACAGTGATTAAATGTTTCAGATTTAGAGAAGTCTAAATGTTTTGAAAGTTTTAGTGCAAATACAAGCCAAATCTTTTCTATAAATCGTGTTCCTCCAAATGTATTCGCCTGACAGTGTGACAGCTACACACTGTGACTGCTAAAGAGTGTGACTGCAACACAGTGTGACTGCTAAACAGTGTGACAGCTGCACAGTGTGACTGCAACACAGTGTGACTGCTACACAGTGTGACAGCTACACAGTGTGACAGCTACACAGTGTGACAGCTACACAGTGTGACAGCTACACCAGCTACACAGTGTGACAGCTACAGAGTATGACAGCTACACAGTATGACAGCTACACAGTGTGACAGCTGCACAGTGTGACTGCTACACAGTAAGACTGCTGCACAGTTTTCCCTGTACTAATTAGTAGACGTCATATCAAACATACTCGATGAATCAAATATATATGAAACTCAATTATTTTTAACGCTACCGAACATTTTAGGCAAGGTAACTTCTATTACAAGCAAGCCGGTTAGTACACCACTTAAATTTGTCAAGCAATTTCTCTTTTACTTCACAAGGTACAGTGAATTCTACGTTCCATATTTCGTTCACCGTATTAGTTACTTGTGAGTTTTGTGACCGTGAATTGACATGTCTTTATATTCTGTACTTACCAGCCAATTAGGCGTAAAGCTTATTTATGTGGAGGTGAATATTCGATAGCGCTGGCGGCTGAGTGTAATATTATCTTTGTGCTGTCAGCTGCAATTTATTATAATGTCTATATATTCAGTGTTTGATGCACTGTAGTAACTCATTTTAAATTGTTGGTTACATTTATTTACATGCATATAATTGCATATTGTCTGAAATTTAGTTTCCAGTCTACTTTTCCAACTTCTTGAAAGTCGGAAGTAATATCAGACTGATATTTTAAAGTTTAAGGGTGTTTTTTTTAAGTTTTGAATTGTGTCAAATGCTATACAATATCGAGCTCTATGAACCCATTATCTAACCTGGCATTTCAGTAGCAATAACGGCAGACAGGATAAGGTAGGCTGTGCGTTGGTTTAGCAGTAGTGACGGCGCAAGCCAAGGAGAATTCAGAATTACCATACATATGTGTAAATGAGAGTAGGAGGCCCATAGTCAGACGTGTTGTTGTTTCTTATCGTGATATCAGCAAAGCGGGTGTTAACCCTTAGGCGACTACTGTCATATATATATATATATATATATATATATATATAT
>Ga0268261_10003220_pt1 | contig 11943 bp, 11 predicted proteins | sample TergutNc150P1_FD_190353 | JGI IMG/M metagenome (GOLD analysis project Ga0268261, IMG submission 190353) | Nasutitermes corniger P1 segment gut microbial community from laboratory colony in Florida, USA - Nc150 P1 (SPAdes) (version 2) | ecosystem: Host-associated > Arthropoda: Insects >... | reverse complement strand
AGTAACATGCAAAACACAGCCGTCAATCTACTAATAATGTCTTGGGCACCCTCAAATAGCTAAAATTTTATACAGTAGTCACACCTAAAATATGATATAATATATATATATATATATATATATATATATATATATATAATACAGTCTCTAACCCTTTTTTACTAAGCGTACGCATTAAAAATTAAAATCCCCAGTTAGAAATCTCAGCAGGATGATGATGTGGGGAGGAATTTAATTCAGCATTAAAGGGTTAATGTGCCTGGGGATTATGTTGACAAACAATGATACACAGTGGAATAAATTACTTACATTCGACATTTTAATGACCTCTCATTCATTCTTACGACCTATGGAACCTTACTTATTGAACACTCTCCATATTTATAACTGAATTTAACTACAGCAATAACCTTACTTATTGAACACTCTCCATATTTATAAATGAATTTAACTACAGCAATAACGTACAAGTAACAAAGACCCGAGGGACTACAAATAATCATTTTATTTTGGTATGAAAAAGTGTCCTATAAATTATAAATTATCCATCAATTCTTTGCACATCTATTAGACACTTATTTTACTGTGAGGGCTACATAAAGTGAATTCCGTAATATTTTAAGTGTGAACATTAAAGGCTGCATGCTTGACAGAAATAATGTACAGTGAGCACAAACGTAAAGTTCTACAAATTACGTACGCAGATTTTTTTAAAAATTGGTACATCCCTGTTGCGCTTTACAGGTAATGTGGACACAAAAAACTATAAAGTTTACACAATGTGTCTCTTTTATTTTGATCTACTGTTCTATAGTGACATGTTTCAGCCACTATAAATGGCCATCTTCTGGCAGTTCATATAAAATTACAAAGAGAATACACAAAGGTACAGTGCCATATGTTTGAAACAAACCAAACATTGGGACCCCCAAGTTTTTCCACAGAGTATAATGCAACTGTCAGAAGTAAAAATTTCACGTGCATACAAAATCCTTTGAGAGTCAAAGCAAGTATCAGATATTCTCTTGCTTTACTTTTGCCAGACTATGTTCATCCAAAAACTGGATATCATATAATCATTCTAGTACATCACTAGGAACCTCATCAAAGTCCCCATCCTATCTCCATGGCCATGTAGTAATTTCACAATCTGATTGTTTATGCTACAGCAAGTTTTTGTAATAATCACTGGGTGATGTCACTTTTCTGTCTCATCTTGCATTATTTTAGTGCATTTGCACTTTTCTGGAATGGGGAGCAGCTGGTGGTGTATGTGTGTGCAAACACGCATGCCTGTATGTGTCTAAATATACATACATACATACGTGGGGGGACCCAAAAATAACTGGAATTTAAATATGGCGCACGAACTAGAAGTAGTTACATGATGCGCTGCTAGGTATCACAAGTCAACACAATAATCTAGCAGTCTGCCACATGGCATCAATCTAGGTTGACTGTTATTGTTGTTGTGACTTTTTTCTAAGTGTCTGCTAGGAAGTTCGGTGATTTTTATGATGGCTGATAATAAAGAATAAACAGTGTACATGAATTTTTGTTCTCTGTTAGGGAAATCGGCTGCTGAAATTGGTTTAATGCTGCAAGAAGCTTTTAAAAAAGAAGGTTTAAGTAAGACTCAAGAGTACGAGTGGTATTCACATTTCAAAGGGGGTGAAACGTCATGTGAGGACCAGCCAAGGTCTGGATGACCTTCAACCTGCCAAAATAATGAAAATCTTGAAAAAGTTTGCAACGCAATCAATGCAGATTGTCGTTGGACCACTGCTGAGATTTCTGAGATAACCGGTTTGTCTTGGGAGTTCATGTCATTGAATGTTAACGGAAGATTTGAATATGAAACGTGTTTCCGCAAAATTTGTTCCTCGATTGTTGACAGAGCATTTAAAAAAAAAATCGTTTGAATGTTTGTTACGATTTAAGGGAACAAGTTGGAAATGACCCACAGATTCTTTCTAAAATTGTAACCGGAGATGAGACTTGGTGCTACGGTTACGACCCGGAAACAAAACAAGCATTGAGCCAATGGAAAACTCCTAATTCTCCAAAACCAAAGAAGGCCCGACAGTTTCGATCAAATGTCAAGATCATGTTGATTAGTTTTGATGCTAAAGGAATTGTGCCCAAGGAATTTGTTCCTCCTGAACAAACTGTGAATAAACAATTTTATTTGAAGGTGTTGAAAAGATTATGTGATAGTGTATGGGAAAAATTACCAGAAATGTCGAGCAGCGGTGTTTGGTTCCTTCACCACGACAATGCCCTGCCCACACGGCCTTGAGTGTGCAGCAGTTTTTGGCAAAAAAAATAACATGACGGCTATCCTTCTTCCTCCCTATTCACCCGACCTTGAACCATGCGACTTTTTCCTGTTCCCTTGTATGAAAGGCCAGATGGAAGGGAAACGTTTTGCTGATGTCAGCGAAGTGAAAAACAGAACGCTGGAGGTCTTAAACAACATCAGCACTGAAGAGTTCCAGAAATGTTTTCAGCAGTGGGAAAAAGTTGGTACAAGCGTATCGAGTCAAGAGGAGAGTACTTTGAAGGAGACTAGAGTTGTAATAGTATAAAACCTAAGAGACCATTTTAAAAAAATAATTCCAGTTATTTTTGGGTCCCCCCACACACACACACACACAACAGAGAGAACCTACTCTGCTATTACTCCCAGAAAGAATCACCAGTGCCCTATATACAGAAAACCGCAATTGCCCACGTCATTCCAGACAATCTGCTGCAGACAAACACTTCTGACACACCTGAGAATCCAAACGCAATTACCCAGTTTATAACCAGTGAATGACTTTCATTTCACAGCTCCAGCATGTGTTAAACACCCCCTCATTCACACATGATTTTAATAAAACAAAGGGTAATAATGTCCCATGAACAGAATGCAGTACAACTCACAATATAAAGATGACTAATAAATTCTCTGAAAATGTGGTACAGTTCAAACACTTGCAAATTATTTCAACAAATGAAAACTGCATGCCTGAAGAATTACAAACAGAGTGAATTCAGGGAATGCATGCTACTATTCAGTCCAGATGTTTTGTCTTCTCATTTGCTACCTTGAAACATAAAGACTAAAATACACACAACCACAATTTTTCCTGTTGTTTTATGTGGGAGTGATACTAGGTCTCTCACATTTAGGAAAGAATACAGGATGAGGACATTGGAGATCAGAGTGCTGAGGAAGGTATGTGAGCCTAACAGGGAAGGTGTAATAAGAAAGTGGAGAAAAACACATAATGAGAGGCTTCATTGCAATTTGTACTCCTGACCAAATATTATTGGGGTGATCAAATCACTAATAAGCTGGGTGGGGCATGTGGCATGGATGGGCCTAAAGTAAAACAACATAAACATTATGGTGTAGAACAAATAAGAAAAGTCTGCTCAGAAGACTGTGGCACAGCCTGAATGATGGTATTAATATGGACCCTAAAGAATAGGACTGGCATGAACAGTGTGGATTATCTGGCTAAGGTCAGGGATAAGTGGCAGGCTCCCATGAACATAATAATGAACCTGCAGGTTCAATAAAATGTGGGCAATTTCTTGACTAGCAGAGGAACTATTAGATTCTCAAGAAGAATGTTGCTCCATGAGTTAGCAGATAATTCTCTCTCCAGCTGCAGTCATTACCTCAAGCACTGGCCCCGCACTCAATATTGTCTGCTCCACTCCACTGCCATGTCTTCCTTTCTGGCTAAGAGCAGTAAGATGGTGCAGGAGAAAGTTGGTGCTCTCTGTCTTTCCACTCCCACTCTCACCACTGATTACTATGCACTGATTTCGCATTTCCTTCAGCATGTAATGATATGCTGCATCCGCAACAGCAAAAATGTGTGGAGGAAGTTCTGGGCCCAACCTTCGATTCTGGTACAGCTTCACATACTTTGGATTGTAAATTGGATGAAACTAGAATATGAAACAAACATTTTCCAATAGAGACATTCAAAAATCAAGAACATTTTTTTATCTGCAATGAATTTCTCCATCATCTAAAGTGGAAAGACCAAAAGTCACTACAAACACCATGTTCCTTTGAACTTTGTATTATAAACATGTGTATTAAACTTTTATAATAATCCACTGCTGCAGGCCCAGAACATATGCACAAACAGTAAAATATTTATGTCACAGTAACATCTAATGTACAGCATATATACACAATATTTTCATTACAGCATAAAATACAAGAAAAACCTCATCAATACTCACAAACTGCAGTGCTAATAATAAACCCTCAGTCACAAAGGAGGACTGTTACATTATGAAATATTCTGCAATGAAATCTGGTACAAAGATATCAATATTTCAAAGGGACAATTGTATCTATCCATCAAATTACAGTGTCTCATCTCAGAAGACAGCCACCGTAACAATCTCTGCCATGAAAACCTCAGAATCTTACAAAAAATATATGCTCCTTACCACTCAAAACAGAAGGCACATACTACAGCAATCCACACCACACGACACTGGACGCTGCAATTTATTTCAATATGCACATAGCTCTAGAAAGCACTGGTTCTGTCTTTCTGTCTGTTCTGCTACACAGATTGAAACAATTCTCATTCTTCAATCACACATATTTCCTTCAAGCACACACAGATTAGGTTTCACAAACATCTAATGAAATTTTGCTAGTGCAACTGATAAGTCACATGTGTCAGCACTCACAGTTTAAAAGTACTGTGGTAGCAGTCCAACAGAATATTTGGAAGAGAGAGATGTTAACAGCTGCTTTCACACAACTTTAAACATTTACAGGGTCCTTATTTTGTCTGACAACTAACATTTATCATTTTACACTGCTATTCTGCTGCACAGGTAGGCAGCCAGCTGAGTGCAGTATCTTAACCCTTAACCTGCTTGTGCCCACTATAGTGGGCGCTCGTACTAATGCCAGAACCGCTAACGCCTACATATGGAGACGTTCGTTTGGCAATGCTGACAGCCCTCCCTTTCTATCTGACTGCACAATATCTCAACCCTGAAGGAATCATGAAAGCATTCCTGTGTCATATTTGTGCATAAACACTTAGCCAGCTACCAAAGAGACCCTAATTAGCCATGAATGCATAAGAGTCATAAGTCTGAAGTACGTACTTCGCAGTTAGTTATGTCTTGCACTTAGTAAATGGGCTGGGATGGTTTGGTAATAAAACTTTCGGCTCTACTATTACTAACAGGCAGCTTAGTAACGGTTCTTAAGTGGGGAAAGGAAACATTATACCTGAACTATGCATTCTACCATCAAGCAGCTTGCAAATTTGGACTTCATTCAGTAGAAATTTTGCTGTTTGACGCATTGGCAGTGCAAAAGTTTAGTTCAAAATGCAACGTGGTGATGTTTCGTGTGTGAAACAGGCTCGTATGTTGTCTGGAAATGAAACACAAGAAATCGTAATGGCTTCAGATAGCGACAAGGATAAATATTACGACTCAGAAGTGATGGAGGACGAGGAGCCACGCCCACCTTATCGACAGTATTCCACTTCACAGCCTCCAAGTCCGGATTATTCCGCCAGCAGCTCTGAAGATGAGGTTGATGTTGGCAATGTGGCAGGTCAACAGCCACAACCCTCTCAGTGGACACTACCCCCTAAACCCCAAAGGCCTGTAGTGCAAACCTTTACTGGGGCCCCCAACAGGAAAAGCAGTTAAGCCGCACACATAACACCAGAGTCCACGCCCCTTAGAGTTCTGCTGCTGTTCTTCGTGGAAATTGTTACTTTGCTGGTTGTGGACACGAATCACTACTACCACCAGTTCTCAGACAATTTTGAAGACGGACCTTCTCCCCAATGTGACGTGACAGAAGGCGAAATGTTTGCGTTTTTGGCTCTGACATTACAGATGGGACATACAGTTCAAGACAGACTGGAGGACTACTCGACGAAAATGGAACAGCTTTGCACCCCATTCTATGGACAAACGATGGCACGTGCTAGGTACTGTCACATATTACGCTTTCTACATTTCATGGACAATAATAGGAATGGAGATGACAGGACAGATGACAGACTGTGGAAAATACAAGACTTATTTGAAATTATAAGGACGAAATTTTCAAAATTTTACAACCCTTCTGAACATCTGGCAGTAGATGAAGTCATTGTAAAATTCAAGGGAAGGGTATTATTCAAACAGTACATACCCAAAAACAACAAACGTTTCAGCATCAAAATGTTCAAACTATGCGACTCTACCGGATATACACATGACACAAATGTTTACCTCGGTAAAGACAGACAAGGGGCGGCACAACACCTGACAGCAACTCACGCTACAGTGACAAATCTGGCAAGGGGGGTGGACGGATTTGGTCATAAACGTACATGGACAACTTCTTTTCCTCCCCTGACCTGTTTGACGACTTGGCCCATAAAACAATTTCTTGTTGTGGCACTGTGAGACTGAATAGAAAGGGCATGCCCAAGGACCTCGAACCCGACATTAAGATTGAAACGTGGTGACATTCGAGCGAGAACCAGAGGTGACTTGACGGGTGTGGTGTGGAGGGACAAGAGAGACACGTGCCTGCTGACAAACATTCACGATCCACCCACAGAAGGCAATTATCACGATGAACACGGGAACACAATAAAGCTGGCCACTGTGGCGGATTATAACTGTCACATGGGGAATGTTGACAATGCAGATAGGATGGCCAATAGCTACACGGCCAGCCGTCGAACATGGAAGTGGACAAAAAAGCTCTTTTTCCACCTGTTGGACCTGGTCATTGTCAACAGTTACATCGTTTTATCTTCATGTGGTGGGAAGAAAATCTCACACAGAGATTTTCAACTCACCCTTATCAGAGAGATGCTGGCACGGGCTGGGCATGAGCCACGACCATCCATGCCTGTAGGGAGACCAGCCCAATCTTCTACCAACATCGGAAGACTTGATACAAGTCATAATAAGCACTGGCCTGGCCGCAGTCAGACGAAACGCCAATGTCATGTGTGTTCAGCAGGGGGCATGAAGCGAAGTGTCATATACAAATGTGTAAAGTGTGACATGGGGTTTTGTGTTGACCAAGAGTGTTTCCAGAATTATCACACAGAGCCCAACTTATAAGACATCTATTTGTCTGTCCTCCGTACAAACAGATGAAGCCTCGACCACAATGTAAGTAAAAGAACATGGGTATTACAAGTTTTTTTCAGAATCAATTCTTCTCCATTACGCCTATAAGGATATTACAGCATTTCAAGGCACACTGAGCAATGTCTGTTTCCTTCCCCACAAAATGCTTTTTGTTTCACGAATTCATCCCACTTAGTTCTCGAAATATTCAGGGTTTTCGAATATCATGCGCAAAATTTAAATACCCCTAAGAATAATTCGGCGAGCTGGGGATTACAGATGGGATTTAACTCGGCGTGTAAAGGGTGAATGCAATAAACAAACTCACATGCAGTGGTAGTTGACAGTTGTCAGGCAAAACAGTGACTATATAAAAAACATATATACCATGACAGTGACGACGATGTTCAATCCAGATGACAGTTGATGGATTAGCTTTATTTTCTAATCATAATATACATAAAATGACCTTCCCCCGAGAATAAATTCTGTATCAGAACTAATATTATTTGCTGATGATACTAGTGTCATAATTTCAAGCAGAAGTTTCAAAGATTTCTGTTCAGAGTCAAATTAAGTTTTTTCTTGTATGATTATGTTTTACTGCTAATAAATTAGTTCTAAATTTAAATAAATCAAATACAATAAAATTCATAACAAAGAATTCATCACATTCTACATTACATATTGGTTATAAAGAAAAGTATATAGAAGAGACAGTGAATACATACTGTCTTGGTATACAAACTGATAACCACATACATTGGAAGAAACATATTGAACAAATGATTCCTAAGTTGAGTGCAGTCTGTTATGCAGTTTGGCCGAGGGTCTACATCAGTGACATTAACACTCTCAAATCAATTTACTATGTATACTTCCATTCTATCATAAAATATGTAACAATTTTCTGGGGTACCTCTTCCAACAGGGGGAAGACCTTCACCTTACACTAGAAGACTGTCAAAATTATGGCTGGTACACAACCCAAAACCTCTTGAAGAAACCTTTTTAAACAATTGATGATTCTACCTGTTCCATGCCAGTATACAATTTCATTAATGAAATTCATCATCAAAATCAGGAAATTTTTCAAACAAATTCATCCATACACAATATTAATTCAAGGTATCATCTTTATACCCCAAATGCCAATTTATCTTGTTTCCAAAAAAGTCCATTCTATGCTGGCATAAGAACTTTCAACAGTTTACCACCTAGTGTGACAATCAAGAATGCCAAGGCAAAATTTAGAGCAGTCTTCAGAAAATACCGACATACACCCTCATTTTACACTGTAGATAAAGTTCTTCAAGTGCAAAAATGACCCATAATATTTTTTAAAATGTATCTAGTATTTTACAATGTAAATTTTTTTGTTGGTGCAATTATGACTTGTTCCATATCCTACTGTCTCTTATGACACACTTATTGATCCATGGAATGAATGAATGTACAAATGTACATACGTATGTACATACACACATACTAGTGTGTGTAACGTATATATGTACGTAATGTATGTAAATATATAATGTGCATAATGTAGGTATATAATGTATGTGTGTGTGTGTATATATATGTTATGTACATGTGCATGTGTGTGTGTGTGTGTGTGTGTGTGTGTGTGTGTGTGTGTGCGCGCGCGCGCGCGCGCGTGCGTGCACGTGTGTGTGTGCATTAATGCGTATGTACGTGCATGAATATATATGTATGTGTGTGCGTATATACAAGGTGAGACCCAAAAGTTTTAAGACAAGTGTTATAAAACATAGATAACTTCTTATATGGACATAATTTATTTTTATTCTTCAAAATATATTCCCCCTTGATCAATACATTTGTTTGCACGTTCCTTCAACTTCTTCATGCCCTCCAGGAAAGCAGTTTTTGAAATGTTGTTAAGCTCCCTTGTCACTGCACACTGAATTTCTTCCACTGTTTGAAAATTCCGCCCTTTTAAGGGAAATTTGAACTTGGGGTAAAGAACGTAGTGCAGGTGCAAGATCTGGTGAGTAAGGTGGGTGGTGGAGAACAGCAATGATCCTGTTTGCCAGAAACTTCTGTACAATTGCAGCGTTATGAGATGGCGCGTTATTGTGAAGAAGAAACCACTCACTGGATTGGAATTTGGCCATCATAACTCGTCGAATTCTCTTCAGCAGCGGATCCAAAACACCCACGTACAATTCTGTATTTACTTTCTGCCCTTCAGGGACAAACTCTCGATGAATTGCACCTTCTGCGTCGAAAAAAACAATTAACATCTTCTTCACTCGCGATTTTTGAAATCGCAGTTTCTTTGGTTTTGGAGAGTTTTGCCCCACTCACTCTGCACTCTGTTGTTTGGTGGCCGGATCATAGACGAAACACCATGTTTCATCACCGGTAATGATATTTTCCCAAAAACGTTCATCTTGTCCCATTAAAAGAAGATCCTGGCAGTAAACAACTCTCTGCTCCTCCATGACGCCGATGACAAGGCAAAAAATCTTCACTTACAAAACAAGTTCGTACTCACAGGCCATTGAACGAAAACCGTTGAAGCCTGGTCACGTTACATGAAGCATAGTACTATGTAATTATGGTGTCGGCCGCTAGATGTAACGCACACTACTCTTTTAAAACAACTCGTCTCAAAACTTTTGGGTCGCACCTTGTATGTTTGTGCGTGTGTATGTACATATGTGCATGCATACGTACGTACGTACATACGTATGTATGTATGTATGTGCATATGTATGTATGTATGTACGTACGTACATTATTCAGAAAGTAAGTACCGTCTGCACATACCTCTCGCGCATCCTCGAGACTGTCCCTTTGCACAAATGCAGTGACTTCCTCTATCAACTGAGAAGCCACAGACGCCATTTCGTGAAATTTGTGTTATGTTTATGTTTATTCCAGTGCGTTAAACATGTTTAAGACAATTGAAGGGGCCGCCAACTGTGAAATACGGTCTGTAATTCATTTTTTGAACGCTAGGAATGTGCTACCAAGTGAGATTCATCACCAGATCTGTCAAGTGTATGGTGACAATGCGATAAGTGATGGCATGGTTAGGAAATGGGTTCAGATGTTCAATGAAGGACGAGAGAACGTGCACGATGAGGCGCGAAGCAGTCCTTGCACTGGAAGCATACTGGCTCGCCGAAAAGGAAAAAGTTCAAGCATACGCTTTCAACAAGGAAGAACATGCGCACCGTATTCTGGGACAGACAAGGTGTTTTCTTGGTAGAATTTTCGCAATAAACTCTGCTGTTTATTGCGAAATACTGAAGAAGATGAGGTGTGCAATTCAAAACAAAAGGCGTGGAATGCTGAGTGCCACCATTCTTTTGTTTCACGATAACGCTCGGCCGCACTCTGCTGCTCGGACTCAAGACCTCATCACCTCATTTAAGTGGGAACAAATGGACCACCCCCCTTTACAGCCCTGTTTTGGCGCCAAGTGATTTTCACCTCTTTCTACACCTAAAGAAGTTCCTGGGCAGCGATTTGACGATGACCTGAAAAATGCAGTGCAGAAGTGGCTAAAATCACAGGCGGCCGCATTCTATGAGGAGGGTATACAACAACTTGTGCCCCGCTACCAAAAGTGCCTCAATAATGGCGGCGAATATGTGGAAAAATAGTTTGAAGAATGTAGAATCTGATAATAAAATTTTACATGAAAAATTATTTTTTTTTTTTTTACAGAGAAATGGTACTTACTTTTTGAATAAGCCTCGTACCTATGTATCTATGTATGTTTGGAAGAGTCTGTGTGGTTGAGAAACAGTGCAACCAGACTGTTCACTCTGTAGCTGTCTTCATGGCACGTAAATCCTACAGATTCCTAGTTTTGCACAGCACACCAAACACTGCAATTACTGAACATTCAGAAAAGTACTTACCTTGAAAGGATTGACAGCAATAAGTATCGAGCCCACATATGTATAAATATGACCAGCAATAAAACGTGCTCGGAGATTGTCCAGCAGAACTTGCTCATTAAGATCTGGCAGCTGACACAAGTCAGGATATTCCCGGTCTTTGGGCTGATAGAGGAATCTATAGAAGTAATCCCGGATGAGTTGTGGATCCATTGTGAAACTATCCGTCCAGAGAGAGTCATTCAGTTTTTCACGAAGATAAAACCTTCAAGTAACAGAACAATATCAATTTAAAATGCCAAATTTTATGTATGCAAATTGTGAGTTATGATGCCATACAGTACCAGAGACTGTTACTTCTTGTAAGTACCAACACTGTCAAGGAATGTGATGTCTCTCTTTGCTCTAAGAGAGGCAGCAGATTCCTCTGAAACAACAACAAACTGCACAGTGTCATGACCTGCAAGAACATGACCTAAACTTTTATTATCATAAAAACCTCAGTTTAACTTCAGGCATATATTTACCATACACCCAGTCCTTGTTTTACACCCCAGTTGTGTTCCTCAAAGAGTACATGTCATTCAAAAGGGATCTGCTTTCTTCTAGGATTTTACACAGCATAGATTGGTGACCTGTTACTGATGTTTCAGGTCAACCTATCTCCCCCATCTTCAAGGATCAAGCAGTCCAAGAAGAATGCCAGGAACACTTAGGTATGCAGTTACATAGGGAATGGTGTGGGTGGTGATAAGTTCTCAGAGACCCTGATGCTAGCCAATAAGAGTTGGTGCAGCATGAAGGAGGAGGAATGGAGAAAGGAAGTCAAATTGCCTAGGGGTGCTCTGAGGCACAAAGAACTCAGAACATGAAGCCACCACCCAGGGCAGGAAGGGGGCCCAGTAAAGAAAAGAGAAAAAGGAAAAGGAAAAAC
>Ga0268261_10003219_pt1 | contig 11944 bp, 5 predicted proteins | sample TergutNc150P1_FD_190353 | JGI IMG/M metagenome (GOLD analysis project Ga0268261, IMG submission 190353) | Nasutitermes corniger P1 segment gut microbial community from laboratory colony in Florida, USA - Nc150 P1 (SPAdes) (version 2) | ecosystem: Host-associated > Arthropoda: Insects > Digestive... | reverse complement strand
GATGGAACCGACACAGAGTTCCGAAACGTCGGCTTATAATGTTCGGACGCCGGGGAAATACCCAGAAGACAATTTTTCATTACTACGACACGGCGAAAGCTTAAAAACTAGAATGGAAGAGGTGTCGGTGGACACGCTGCTTGACGTTCCAGCTGGTCCGCCTCGCCAGTCTAAGAGTAGGCACGAACTTCAGGAGCACGTGCTGACAGGTTCAAATTTTCTTACCGTAGCTAAGTCCTTGACAGCCATCTACTAGTATATCAGCTAACATACTCCACTCCGTAAATTGCCTGGTTAAAACCATTTCTTCTTCCTTCCTTCACGTGAGAACATTTCAAACGTCCTTTCAATCGGTGACAGCGACTCGTCGCAGTATGCGAGTTGGAGTGGCTCCGGGTGCACTCCTGTCAGCGGTGTCCCCACAACTTCCCAACGCGTCGAGTTTTCTCGTCGCGGATGACATGGCCGTCATAGCCATTCATGTTAGTCGACGCTGCTCGTGTTCTACTTTCAGGCTTATCCAACAGCCTCGAACACTGGTTATGGGACTGGAGAAGTGTCGTCCACATCTCTTAGGGCACCGCCGTGCTCATTAAGACCGCGAGACGGACCCAAGAGTCCCTGCCATTGGAGGTGTTTGGGGTTACATCCCAGTGCGCTGGTAGAGTTAATTATCGGAACAAAGAGCTGATCTGGCTGACTCGTGTATCTCAGATCAAAAGGCGGCAGCCCACAGACTTGGCATGCCAGGCCCTTTCATTGCTAGGACAGGAGGGTTGTCAATCGAAAAATGTGGCTGCTTTTTGAACAGCCCATGCTTCCAATGATGCATTACGCTTGCCCTGTCTTGGGATCTGCTGCCCACAGCCAGGTCAAGGAGCTGCGGGTGATACAGTTGATGCGTCTTTGACCTGTTACTACAGTATCTTTGTACGTTTGCAACAAGCAATTCACGAGAGTTTGGGGAGTTATTTTTCGCCGACCACATCAGAGCCCTAACCGAGAGTTTCGACTCAAAGTTAGCTGGTGCGGAGAACCTCCTAGTTCGGCAACTGGGAAGCCACGTGTGCCGAACAAGGGCTGACCGTACTCAGCCTGAAGTGTTAGTTAAGGGCTAGTAAATTGTATCAGGCCATTTAACTGGTGAAGTCGACAACGAATTGCACCGAGAATGTTTTCAACTACCCTGACTGATGTATCCTGTAATAGGAAACGGCCCATACCCTGCCCTTCGCACCCAATGGCAGAACCAAAATGACACCTACCCCTGCCTGTATTTCGCAGACGCGTTCTAGCCACTTCCTTTTCGAACTCAAGAAAGGCATACAAAAATATCCCACATATTGCAACTAATAGCTCAGGTTTTTACTGTGAACTCTCTAAGGCCCTCAGCCTTGACGGAAACACCGTACGCACAAGTCCCTTGTCACAACCCCAGCGAGCGTTGCGTACGCAGCCATGGAAGAACGTCGCGTGGCGCCACTAACTGCCCTTAAATACTCCTCTGTTTGTTTGTTTGTTTTTTGTCCGTCGGTTAGACTCGCCGTCGTGCTCCGTAGCCATTGAACAGTGCCACGCCACATTGACGGAACTTGTCCCTGTGGATGTGTACCACCTGTACGTTACTTACACGACTTGAATACTGCGGTCTTTTTGTTACAGTTTGTCACGCACACTGTTGTGGAGTTGGCGTTTTAAGGAGTGTAGAAGTTTTGAAATTAATTTTTTTTCAAATATATTATTTCAATTTGTTAGCAAGCCAGCATAATCATCGTGTGTAGTCATTTGGCTGCAGGTGAAGTTGTTCGTGTCTTGCACTAAGCACCACGTCATGACGGCGTAGCGAAGTGTATATACAACTGCAAGCTTTCTTAACTTCGACAGTAGCTTTGGCCGGACGTACCGTAGTCGGCATAAACATACGTGCTGGGAAACGAACTGTGATATTGCAGCCTGTGTGTCTGTGTACAGCTGATAGTCACTTGACTCTTGAAGCACCAAATTCGTCTGCATAATCTTTAGAAATCTGGTTGCTACGTCACAGAAAGCACACTGCTTCTTTATTATAAAGACCGACCAGTTCAGGTTGTTCTGTCATTTTTAATCTTGTTTTATGATGCTGTGTAGCGCAGAATGGCGGACAGGGTATTGGAAAGGGTTTGGAAGTAGGCACTCGTGGTTTGATCGGGGTTCTGTACTAGCATTAGTGTGAAGAGACTGAGTAAGACCATTCGGTGAATAGTTTAGAAAAACAGCGGTTGTTTCTGTGGGAATTGTGCGAAACAGTCACTTTGTGTGTGTCGAGAATTGTACAAGACACGAAATGCTGGATCTTTCCTGTTAAAGGAACTCTGTGTGTGTGTGCGTGTGTGTGTGTGTGTGCTGGACTGCTATGCACACCTCCTAGTGTGCTTTAAAGGACTAATACACAACCAGCTTGAAACCGCAGTACCACTGAGCTTTCTGGAATGAATTTCGGAGGAACATGGTACGGAAACAGCTGACTGAGCTTGAGGCGCTCTGCACAGTGTCACTTGGCTCTTTGAACACTTTTTTTGTAAAATTGTACCTTTCCTTGTGGTCCTATTGTATTTCGGCGAAAAGGCCGTTGGTGGGGGTCTTTCCTACGCAGGCCTCGTTATGGCTGTTCCGAAGTCGTGACGGCTATTTTGTTGCTTTTCGCAGATCGCCTTACGGCATGCGGTGAGAGACGCAATGCCCCATGTCGCGGTATTGCGAACTGGACTTCCTCGACAGTAACAGCTCTTTATTGCGACAGTCGTGTGACACGTGTCAAGTCAACATATGGGCAAAATGCAGAGTCTTTGAATGTTAACGCATGTGGTAAACTTAGTAACCACCGTGCTTTCAAGGGTTTACCCCGACTTTTAGCGTGACGGCAAGGTTTAGGATCCTCATACTAGCGTCGTTTGGTACCTAAGCTGATCTAATGCTGCTGACAGACCTGTGTCTCCATTTTGATGCGTAGCTGGCTGTGTCGGTAAACCAGCACTCTGCAAACAACTGAACTTCCTAGTTTATTTCAATTTCCGGACAGCAAACGGCATAGTTCAACAATTCGCATTGTTCTCAGTGCGCAGTACCGAGGTTGCCTTTTCCTGGGATGTGACCTCCCAGTCTGGTAGATCTGTACCCTGATGGTGAGGGTAGCAGGATACTCCGGAACGTCGTTACATTGTACTAGACCTCATAGCGCCACATCGCATTAGAGAGCAGTGTTAATGTTCACGGGTGTGACGAACCGAAACGTCAGTTTGCAGAGTGCTGGTTTACGCCCAGATCCAAAGCATTCATTACTGTGTTCTGTTGCAACGTATGTTCAGTTTGTGTACTTGTTGGCTCACTGACAAAGGAAAACGTCGAAGAAATCTGTTAGAAGGCACACGTCCGAGAATAAGCATGTATACATTTACTATGTTTACACAGTAAATACTGATTGATGTTTACGGCATAATATTAGGAAACAGCTTATTCCTAATGTCATTAATTTCAAAATTAAAGCGGAAGGAGCTGTTCTAATACTATTATTAGCAAGACATCTAAGCTACTTTCACATTTTCGAAATTCGGTTGGGAGGAAAGTAGAAATAAAAGCAGTGGCAGGGAAGAGACTATTAGCGGGGGAGAGGCGTAGTGGCAAGGGAGAGACGTAGTGGTAGGGGAGATACGTAGTGGAAGGGGAGAGACGTAGTGAGAAGGGCGAGGTAGTGGAAAGGAAGAGAAGTTGTTGGATGGGGAGAGACGTAGTGGTAGGGGAGAGACGTAGTGGAAGGGAAGAGAAGTAGGGGGAGGGGGAGACGTAGTAGGAGGAGAGAGACATAGTGGCAGGGGAGAGACGTAGTGGGAGGGAGAGACGTAGTGGCAGGGGAGAGATGTAGTGGCAGGGGAGAGACGTAGTGGCAGGGGAGAGACGTAGTGGGAGGGGAGAGGTAGTGGAAGGGAAGAGAAGTTGTTGGATGGGAGAGACGTAGTGGAAGGGAAGAGAAGTAGTTGGATGGGGAGAGACGTAGTGGGAGGAGAGAGACATAGTGGCAGGGGAGAGACGTAGTGGGAGGGAGAGACGTAGTGGCAATGGAGAGACGTAGTGGCAGGGGAGATACGTAGTGGCAGGGGAGAGACCTAATGGCACGGGAGAGACGTCCAGACCGACACTGCCACCTACCCACCCTCCTAATCAATGGATATCGGAATAAAGAGGCCGGGGCGTCAATCTGAACGCTTCCTTCCATCTAATATCAGGGTTAAGAACGTGTGGAAGTATGCCTCCACTCCCATACGCCTTCATGGCATCCACAGGTACAAGTTTAGTTGTGCCGTTGTTGGAAGTATCTGTACAATACAGAATACAAGTGTCTCGGAGGATCGACCTAGCAGTCGATACACTTGTACTACAATGAACGGTGTCACAGTTCGTAGTCGCGTCGGTACTGTTGTGTGTATTGCTGGTATTTAGCCGTGCTGTTTTACAGCGTCGAAAGTTAGTTATTAGTGAATACTGTATTGGGAATTTCTGGAACGAAGCCGTAAATGGTGCTGGGAAAGTTATCTTTAGACGTATGGCGGCGTAAAGGCTAGTGGTTAGCTTCACTCTCCGACAGCTTTTCTCTCGAGAGAGTCATCTGTAGGCATCAGATGGGAGTGTTCGTGTGTGTGTCACAACTGCACTGCATACTGTGCAGAAGAGAAAAATTTATGCCCCTGACGGTGTTCGATCTGACATTGTCCGGTCATTCATCTCGTAGCCTGACTGAACTGTGCCGAGACAGAAGCGGGCGGCAGCACATTTGAGGTCTGTGCGTGTGCCTGAAGTAACTGGAAGAGTGTACGGAAACCTCATATGCAAGAGATTTGACCCAGGATTCTGCTAGGCCTGAAGCAGTTTTGATAGCTTTGTTGTTTCGTTCTGGAGTAATGAAAATGATAGAAAGTTATTGGCATGATGTCTCAAACTAACTGGACGTACAGTTCCTCAGACAGGCCTATATGAGAGCCGATCCATTCGCCGGCACTACAGCCGTACACACTGGTCCGTATCTGAGTATTGTGCCACTCCGTCTCCAGTCGCACAATCAGGTAGCCTGGTTGCAAGCTCTACCGCTTCTGATTGGCACTCAGGATGTGTCGCGTTCCAAATCTCGGCCGCAACGTCGACTGTCCTGTCTGAAGTCTTCGACGTTTTGCCTAGCCTGTCTACATGAATGCCGCGGTATTAACTTGAAAGCATTCACCGGGATTTTCTCGTAACACTTTAACGTTCAGCAAATATTCTCATATTCGACGCAGTGTAACGACTGTAGTTAATAGAGCGTTGTTAAATAACGTGTGTTGTATCTATTTACGTCCATGATATTAAATTCTATCACGTTTATAAACTTGTTGTTATGTTGTCTAATTATCTTTATTATTTGAAGGAGGCCCCTAGTTTATGTATTTGCAATAAACAATGGGAATGTAGGCAGATGTCGTTGTTGCGGATTATGTAAATAAATAAGAAATGTATAAATAATTCTGGTCTGAAAATGCTGTGTGTTAAATCTAATCAGTACTCTTGAGTCCAAATGAAAGGCCTAACGATTTGTCACTGGTACATGAAACTGTGCAACCATGTTGATCTGTGAAGTTGGTGAAAGAAATGGCTGTGTTTTCGGTAAGGCAGTGTAAACATAGTAAATGTATGCAAAATGTCGTAGGGCGAGAAATCAAGTGCGAATAAAACAGGCATAGCTTAGACACTGTAATTGACTACTGAAAATCTTTACTATTATGTTTGTGAATTGGCAAATCTTTGGAGTTTCTGAATTGAATGTTTTCACGTTCCCCTATATTGTTTTATCCTCGAGACAACATAGCGCGAAAATGCGCAGCAGTGTGGGACAGCCAGCAAATTGTCTCAAATTTGAATCTAATTTTATTGGCCAGGGAAAGAACACAGAATAATCTAAACTGAGGATTACTGGGCTCCTGGCCTTGCACACCTTCTGGTATCTTTAGCAGAACAGAAAGTTTGGACAGCTGTGATTGAATTGAACTGCCTTCAGCACACCCTAATTAATACGTTCTCGTGCAGCTTAACTCGTCTGTGAAACCAGATGCAGTTTTTTAAATGCGTTTTATTCGAAATACCAGAATATGTACAAAGACCAGAAACCTGGTAACCCTCAATGCAGTAGGCTGTACCAGTGTGACAACACTTTAGAATGTACAGTTGCTCTTGTATCACCTTCCATTGAAGATGCATGACTTAGTGTTTGCTAACTATTAAAGGCAATCAGGTAATGTTCGGTATTCATGCAGTGCCGTAAGACTAGCTTACATTTAGTCTGTTTCGTAGCGTAATATCAACGTAGTCTGCATAATTTTAAGTTATCTGCTTAAAGACCATCGTGCACACAAATTCCATGTCTCTGTACTGGCTAATGCTCAACGAACAGAAAAGTTTTTCTGTAATCAAGCTGTGGGGCCCACGGCGTCCCATTTCCAAATTGTATATTTATATTGCACCAAAAGCGCAGTTGTTTCGAGGACCCTCCCTCACCCCGTAGTGTTCAACTGGCCTGTCTCAAACTGCGTGTTAATCCATTTGTATATTTTGCTTGCTTATAATTCAGGAGCTAAAGGCCACCAATGACACCCTTAGAGCACTGCAGGTGCAGTTAGAAAAAGCGTACACTCAAAATTCCAGTGGCCCTTCTAACAGTACTCTGACGGCAATTCTGGAAACAAAGGACGCTCGCATTGCTACTCTGGAGAAGGAGGTGGCCCTTCTGGAGCAGGAGTTGGATAGGATCCGTGAGAGTGCGGGAATGGGAGGGGCAGTCCGGGAAACCCTGATGAGGGGTACGTCCCCCATTCCCCTGATGGACATGATGATGATGGATCATTCTGCCGCCTCTGCTACGTCTAGCATGCCTAAACATGATTTTAGCTATAAACGACAAGTAAGTTTTTTTAAAAAAAGAATGAACAGTTTGGTTTCATGGGTCGTGACATAAACCAGGCATTTGCTTTGTCACACGAACAATAAAAGCAGATTAAAACGTAAACTGTTTTACATTCGCATTACAAATGCAGACACAAAACTCTTCTCTTGTAATTTACTTCTATAAAAATGTAAGAGGACTGAAGGAAGGGGAACAGAGCCCCGCACCGTGCAGTTGTGTGGGGCGTGTTCTCTTTTTTCAGTTAAACGTGATTTGCAAAAAGGGACCAGTCTGTGGCAGTCACAGTCTCTTGACCAGCAAAATGACACGTGACTGTTTCACTAACATGACCTTGTGGTACATTTGTGGCAGCTGCTGGCATTTCTGTGCGTAATTTTGAAGTGCATTTACTTACACTGTGCAGCACTCTTATTTACACTTATGTTACACTAGATACCAGACTAGACTGTGACACCAGCTTCTGCAGATCTGTAACTTGCAAATCGTCTTATCTCTTGGTCTCCTCACTCTTCAATGTACTCGCGCATTTTCCACTTAATTTTCCACTTATGCGCCCTTTACTTCATTCAAATACTTCGTATGTGCCTACAGACTTAGTCACACATTGCACAAACTAGCATTTGTACTTACATTTCAAATTAAGATCTGACTGCTTACAACCAGTACAGAGTTGATTTCAATCATTCCAGAATGAAATTTGTACAAGAATGTAATTACTTCTTCTATAATTTTTTAGAAGTACACAATATACTATTTTTTTCCTAAACTCTTGGTTCTGTTTCACCCATCATACTGATGTTCGGAAGGTACGTTCTCAGAACACATCCATTTACATTTTGAGGCAAATAAATGTGTTGCAGGATACACCGCGGAAAATGTCCTTGATGTGGTCATTTAAATGTCTGTACCTCCAACATAAGAACACTTATGACAATACAGACATTTCCCATTTTGTAAATGTAAAGTCTGCCTGCACGATTTTCTTAACCCATTCCTTCATGCAAAGCACTTAGAAGTTCTGAATCTGTTGAAAAACTCTGAATGTTCTGCATTTGTTCCTCCATGGTGCTCGAAAGTGTATTATTTCAGAATCTGGTTTGCTTCCAATACTGTATGTCACATTGATCAAATTGTTTCATGTCGATTCAAGTCCAACTCAGCGTAATATCCCAGAGGAATGAAATTTTTATTCACATCAGGAACCTCGAATAATGCATAATTTCCTGCAATTTTGAAAGTTTTCAATTTTTAAAGTTAATTTCTTTTATTTTGAGTCTATTGAGGTTCCTTGTCAGAGGCGAAACCCAATTCAGGACCAAGGTCATATGTACATAAAGTGTTGTAATATCTGTTGCATATCTCTGAGGTGGTGGTAGATGGTTGTGGAAGACTGCCGGAATGGTTACACGTACGAAAGGATGTGTCGCAGCTCTACCTTGTCCGCCATAAACACTGTTACCTTGGGATGTTTATGCTATCTTGCCCAGCTATCAAACTTTTTTTCTTACATTTTTGCAAAGTACTGGAAGCTGAATTTGTGAGTTACCTTCACATGAACTACTTAGCAGCCTGCATGGATATTTTCCTTAAGGGCTAGTTGCCATAACATATTCAGGAGTTGGAGGTATTCTACTGCAGTCTTTATTACACAGAAATCTTGAGATGAAAATTAAATTCTAAATTTTTTAAAGGACCATTTAAATGGGCTTAAAGTGAGAAAAGATGTAAATTAAAGAATCAAGAAAATTAAAAAGGGTGTGCTGTGGAAATTATAAAAGCAATTCCAGAATCTATAATTGCTGCCGCATGATATGGTACTTGCACAACTCCAAAGGATTCTTATAGCGTTCAATTCTGTGGCATTGCAGAGTTTAAAGCATGTTCTATTATTCTGCTCCTTTGGATTTGAAAGAAATCGTATGCACGTTGTTTGCAGTGTTTATAAGTGGTACGGATTTAGTGCTGCTCAATTAGGTACTGGATTTTACTAAATGTCAAGTAGTGGTTACATCAAAATGCTGGATACTGTAATGACATTTCAGCTGGGTGTGTCATGAGACCATCTGGCCTATCTCTCATAATCTTTTCAGGTATTCTGAAAGCTACACTATTTGAAAAATTGGGGTCAATCCACTAGTTTCCAAAAAAAAAAATCTTTCAACATTTTCGACCAGATTATTCACAGTTTCTGAATGATCACTAATGCTGTTGCCGCATATTTTCGTGTATCACTCTCCGTCTATGCAAGGTCGACACGCTGTCACTCACTACATATATACGTAACTCGGCTGTCTGGGTTCCTATTTGCGCATCACTTCACCTTTTTCTGCCACATCAGAATACGGTGGGATCGACACACAGTCCATACATCGCAGTGGGAATAAAGGGCTAACATTTTACCACCTTCATTGCTCTGTCTGGGACTCGCTCTGCATCCCTTTCCTCTATGTATTTGTCTCTTTTATTTAGCACAAGCAGCATGTCAGATTGTGACAGACATGTAGACCTGTGTCTTGCGTGCTTAGCATAAATCGTAGCAAATAGCAACATTAGACTAGTCTAGAGTAGACTATTTTTAAAAATAAATGTTTCCTCATGAAAGCCACTATGTAAATTTTTATACAAATATACATAATGTTGAAGTAGGAAGTTTGCGAATTTGTTTATATGTATACTAATTTGGAATGTGTTGTTGCCTATGCATGTATGTATGTATGTAACAAAACACACACACATACACACACTGATTTTTTGTGAATAATAAGTAGGGGCAAGTCACACATAACATGAGCAAATTGCATGTTTTTATCAATTGTTTGTGTATACTGGAAAAAGTATTATTATTGTTATTATTATTATAACATAAACAACCACGTTTTGTAATGAAACTGTAGGGAGTAGCTATAATATTTTCTCTGCATACACACAAGGATTTACAATATGCAGTGGAACACACACACACACACACACACAAACACACACACCTTGCAGTGTGTTCGTGAACCCACAGCTGTCTCACGGTGCATAGCATCTGGTGCACTGTTTCCTGTTAGTGTACAAATCCGTCAAATTTGTTCTTCTAATGACCGAATGATAACCTGCAGTAAAATGCAGTGCGCTGTGAGTCAGTTCAGCTAATCAGGCACACTAAAGTGGGTAAGTGGTAACTCAAAATATTAATCACTCCGCCATTGGTTCTTCTTGTGTGGTTTGCATTAAGTTACTGCTGTGTATGTGTACATGCAAGGCGTTGTGAGTCATGATTGCTTGGTACTACCTGCAATATTGGGTAATTCTATTAACCATTTGTATTACACGCCGACAGCCATTTTACCTGCCTGTTTCTATCCGTAGTCAGTGGACCTTGTAGTAGATGACATCAGACTGTGAGACTGTTGATTCTATGACTGTTACACTGTATCTGAAGCGTTACGTTCGTCAGTGTAGTTGATGCAAACCAGAGGCAATAATTACAGTGTGTACTAGGCTTCTGTCCGCGACTGGAAGCATGAAAGGTTAATTAACATATACCATGCCGTGCCGTGCTGTGCCCCTGCCATGCTCCGACAGTTCTGTGTCCTTCGTGAAAGTCCGCGTGACCGCCGGAAAGATCGGAACTGCTAGTCCAACAGTGTAACGGATCCTCTTTTGAATTCTGCTACTACCAGTCTTTACAGCCGGCAGCACGGTTAGTTGTGAGGAGCAGGTGATAATCGCATGTGCACTTGAGATTCTCTCAGAAGAAGGAAAGCTAGCAAAAAGAAAATACTTCATTCATAATGTGTTCTGGGCAAAAGAAGAGGACAGAGAATTTCACACTCTGTTTGGGCGTCTGAAATATAAGAGGCAAAAATTGTTCAAATATTTTAAAATAGGTATTTCGAAATTTTAAAACTTTAAAGATTTGTTGGCTACATACACTCAAAAGAAGAGTACACATGTACGTATAGGAAAAAAAGATGCAAGATCACAGTCTGTGTGCACACCAGCTACATGTTTCTTCTATACAGGCTGAACATATTTTTTGTTTGCACACAGATAAAGTTGTGTTTGGAATGTGATGTTGCTTCTTTTCTTTTCTCCTTATATACGTATAATTACAACACAACGGGGTTGATCTCTTGCCTAAAAAGAGGAATTCAGTGGAGACGTCGCATATCAACAGAAGAAAAAATGGCTTTAACTTAGGGTTAGTTCACATTCCGTACAATCTGCTGTCTCCATCTTATCAGAACAATTAAACATGTCCCAAAAGGCAGCAGCTTTCTGGTTACCAGTCTTCGTTAATGTCAGCATAATAGCTGGAAGAAGCCGAAACTGGGCAGGTTGCTCACTGGCCGTCTCTGGGCGGCCCATGTTAATTCACACAGGCCATGCCATGCTATGCCGTGGCCTTGAAAAGTCGCTTTCAGAGCGGCATGATCGGAGCATGGCATGGGCACGGCTTGGTATGTGTGAATCCAACGCGGCCGCACTGTGTAAATCAAATGGGAAAACTTAACAACATGACATGGGCGCGGTGCGGCATGGTGTGCGTGCGTGCGTGCGTGCGCGCGCGCGTGTGAATTAGCCTTTAGTGTGTCTTGCTGCCAAATGCTAGTGGCATTTTGTGGTCGAAGATCCAAGACAGTAAGACAAACGTATAAATGTTGATTGCCAAGTCAAATGAAACTGCACTGTCTCCCATCTCTGGGTTTGTATCGCCATGCGATTAGTGGTTTTTTTTTTTTTTTGCTTTGGTCGCTTTTTTCATGTTAACCCTTTAAACCCCGAATTAAATCCCATCTGCTATTTGCTGGCATTATTAGGAGCTCACCATTTTCTCCACGTTAGCAGGATAAGGGTTAAATTATTAGTCTTTAGGCTACTAATGTCATATATATATGGAGCACCCATTCTTGATGTTTCTAGATCACACACAACGACGCAGCACAGTCGGTAGGACTCCTCTCGACGAGTGATCAGCTCGTCGCAGAGACCTCT
>Ga0268261_10003218_pt1 | contig 11945 bp, 6 predicted proteins | sample TergutNc150P1_FD_190353 | JGI IMG/M metagenome (GOLD analysis project Ga0268261, IMG submission 190353) | Nasutitermes corniger P1 segment gut microbial community from laboratory colony in Florida, USA - Nc150 P1 (SPAdes) (version 2) | ecosystem: Host-associated > Arthropoda: Insects > Digestive... | reverse complement strand
GAGTGTCGTGTGTTGTCAGGTAGAGGTCTCTGCGACGAGCTGATCACTCGTCCAGAGGAGTCCTACTGACTGTGGTGCGTCGTTGTGTGTGATCTAGAAACATCAAGAATGGGTGCTCCATATATAAAAGATATTAGTAGCCTAAGGGTTAATAATTTAACCCTTATCCTGCTAACGTGGAGAAAATGGTAAGCTCCTAATAATGCCAGCAAATAGCAGATGGGATTTAATTCGGGGTTTAAAGGGTTAATCATCAGTGCTTGGTCAAGAATTATTTAAAATTGATAATTTTCCAGTTTGAGGCGGTCAGCACGCCATTTTGAGTAAGGTAGCAGGGAAGTGTCCGTTAACAGTATTATTACGTTTATAACAAAATCGAAATGAACTATGATTACTGCATTTGTACGTCACTCTGATGACGTTTGCTATACGTCACTAACCAAGAATACGCAGCTTTGCTTAGCCTTAAGGACCTTGACGAGAAGCATTTCAAGTCAATGAACTCTTCGACAGGGAGTTGAGTGACATTTTGTAGTTTTAATATTATCTCTGACAGTGTCGCGCGAGGTGAACCGACGGCTCCTGCAGACCGTCAGTGTGTCTTTCTCTCTTCGTTATTGCTGTGTGTAAGGTTGAACCGCACTTTGTGGGTTTGGGGTTTCCTTCTTATAGCGTATTGCATTTGATGTTACACTTGCTTTCACGGATATTAGGTAGATCGTTGCTACGAAGGTTCGCAGGATCCCCCGCTCGTCCTTCTTATGAGAGTAGTATGAAGATGTAGATGAGGATGGAGTATTGGTGGAATGAAACTGACAGGGAAAAACGAATTAAGAATGAAGCTGCCCCTGTCCACGTCATGAAAGCATATAGAGGTATAATTCCACTCATTTGTAACCTCGACATTAGATGTTGGCGAGTGGTCAGCTTTACGCTTTGGCCGCTTTAGCCCCCAAAAAAGGACACCCCCCTCAGTACGCATTGAAGAGGAGGCGGGGTGAATACTGGAGCTGGTCAGGGCGTTTGTGAGAAGAGAGAAATTAGTTCCTCCTGCCGGGAATCAAACCCCGTACCGTCCAGGCCGTAGCGTTGTCACTATACTGACTGAGCTATTCCGAAATACTCGAGGCAGAACCTGTCCGATTGTCACTTGATCCACCAAAAATCTCACATGATCTGGCCTGGGATTGAAACCAGGCCTCAGGCGGTGAGAGGGCGGCGACTTGAAGCCAGAACCTTGGCAGGGCCTGAAGCATAAATCTGACATGAACAGTTCCTTCCTTCGTCGTGGAAAACACACTGCGTGTCCGCTACCAAGACCAGCCAGTCAGTGTGGCTGCACGGTTTGGTCAATGGTTGCTGCGCGAATCAGATAAAGGTAAAGATTAAGGTAACGTTTACCCTAGAACAGGCCATGAAAACCCAGGCGGGGGGGTAGAGGTATAGCTGTACTCTTTCTTTACCCTCAGCGCTAGATGTGGTGGGTGGTCAACTGCACGCCCCGGCCGCTTTGCCCCCGAAAAAGATACCCAGTACCAATTGTACAGAGGCTGGGTAGGTCCCAGGGCCAGTCTGGACGGGAGCGGAGAATCTTGCCTCCACTGGGATTCAATCTGCGGACCATCGAGCTTGTAGCGAGTCGTTGATAGTCAGAAAGGAGCCCTAAATACACTATCGAGTCGAAATGCAAAGCCTGTTATGCTAAAGCAGTTCGTAAGTGGTGGTTTTCATAACCCAGAGGCTGTGTGTTTACTGCGCGGTACGAGCTGCATATAACTGAACTTAACCTCTAGCCGCGGTGGTGTGATGGCCAGTACTTACTACTTGCCTTCATCTGCATGTTGCTCTTACCAGAAGGTCAAACGGGCGAAGTCTCTGAACCTTCCAAAAAAGCAATGCTCTTTCTTAAATCGAGCAGCACTGGGCAGAAGTGTGCTGTCATTCAGTCTGTAAAGGGCTCAGGGTACGTACTGAGGTCCTGGAGAGCACGAATTCGATTGGATTTATGCCTCATCGGGTTGAGTCTGATGTTCCTGTAGCGTTGTTGTTCGCACATGATGCTACACCTCGTACTGTGTGTGTGCATGAGTGAGTCACATCTGGTGTACGACAGAGGGCAGGCAGAAACCAGGTCGAGAGTTTGAGGTCAGTAAGAACGGAGTAAAATTTCGCGGAGCCATCGTGTTCTCACTGCCGCTACCGGAACTCTGGTACCGCACGGTTGTCAGTAAAGGCATCCTTTTCCTGTGGCAGCATCACACAATTTACAAATCGCCCACCGAACCGATCCGGTAGATTGCAGTGGAAGCGTGTGGACGGATTGGCCGCACAGCACCTGATATCGCACGTTAATGCTTGCATTTGGGTTTATATCTGTGGTTCGTTGTTTGTGCAGATGCAATAGGCGATAAACGGTGTAAAGGCTGACCGGTAGCCGTTAGAATAAACATAAAGAAATATGCTGTTCCTTATCACAACACCTGTTACAGACGGTCGTCTACTGACTGGCAGTTGTACGAGAAAAGTGCAAAGAGCGCCGGTATTTTTCCTTGCGACAGTAAAAGCACAGTGAGAGCAAGGTGGCGGGAGAATACTGCTTGGCGTTGACACGGGTGGCGGGGCGGTCACGTTGTGGCCGATCAGGTTCCGGTGTGCTGGAGTCTGAATTTCATCTCGACTCAAAGGGAGATCACATCTGCAGGCTGGCGCATTACGTAAAGATACGTGTTGCGTAAGTCGAGGGTGTATGAATGCGTTTTGTTCGAAGAATTCGTTGCCCTTATCTGTTGCTGCCGGCCAGCTGAGCTCACTGCACTGTACAATAGAACATACGTATATATAACAGAATGTAAGCGTCCAGAGCCAACTGTTAGCGTTCCACTATGTTAACGTTTATCTGAAGTTTGTTTAATTGCACCGTCGGTAGCTCAGACCTAAGTAGGAGGAAGTAACACAAAATTGGAGATAATTACATGAAGAGGAGCTTCGTAATTTGTAGGCCTCACCAAATGCAGCCTGTTACCAGAGAGATGAACGAAAAGACAACCTGGGAGAGCTAGGTTTAAAGAGAGGATAATATTAAAAATACATGCTTGGAAACAGTTTTATTCCATTCCAGACAGTGTATTATTTTAATAGAGCAAGACAAATATTACTTCTGAGCAAAGAATTTTCGTTGCAGAGCGTTATTTTGCCGCAAAGAAGTGCACTTGATATTACAGTCTATTTTATAACGTAGTCCGATTGCTTTTCACGATGATCACGCTGCATAATTAATTAAGCGCTTTGCGCCGCATGTTCCCACCGCCGGCTAGCGCGCACTGGTCCGTCAGTCGCCGCCACTCCGATGTCATTGGCGTTCCCAAGAACACCGAGCTGTCCCTCACCACTGTGCCGCTGGTAACTCCGCTTCATGTGCCTCCACGAGATCAGGGCAAATTAAAGACACCCATTTTAGCCTGAAGTGCACACGGTCTGCAGTATTTGGATGAGCGAGATGAAAATGACTATAAAAACTGAAGGATCTGGGCTCGGTGTTGTACAGAAAGTCTCCTGAGACCCATACATCTTCCTGTGAAAATTACACTATACGGTATGATCTGGCGAGTGAGACGGGGCACACAGCCACGCCTGCCCTGAGCCCACCTGTACCAGGATCACTTGAACTTTTCTACGTCACATCCAGACTGGGGCACCCAATTTTATCTCTCTCCAGTGGGTACTAGGGACTCATTTTGCTAGAGATAAATCGACTGGAGCGTGAAACTAACCGCATCTCCATCTACGCAAACACCGGCCGCGCATGCGTGTGATGTAGCATGGCGTGGCTGCTGAAGAAGATCTGTGCTGTTGGCGTCTGAATGGCAGGGGTAAGGGGCGGGCACATGCCCACTGGCGGCAAGTCTTAGACCCCATGGTAGAGCTGGTTCAAGGAGGAAACGCAACTCGGTGTGACTGCGTCTCCACTATGCGCCAACCGTCAGCTAGATGGTTACCCACAGGCAAAATGGTGGCTTCATTACGTGATACCGAAGTCGTCTGTCTGTTCGTAACCTCGTACTATGAGCGATTAAACGGTTTGTCGGATTTTCGTGAAATTTGGCATAGGAGTTATTTACGAAAAGTCCAGGAAGCGCGAGTGTCGTGAAAAATCGATGCAGTGCAATCAAAACTTAAATATGAACAATTGTTTTAATATACTAGTAGGAAAACTTGAAAGGAAAAGACTAGGAAGAAGACCTAAGCAAGTGAGGGGAAAATATTAAAACTGAACTTAAAAGTAGGAAATGAGGAATTAATTTGGTCCACTGGCCTGCCGCTTCGAACACGACAGTGAGCCGTGGGGGAGAGGGCGGTGGTGGTGGTGGTAAGACTAGACGAACCGTTCAAGTAGACGCCCCATGGAGTAAGCAAGTTAGTTAGTCAGTTAATTAGCCCATAGTTGTGAAGTTTGCAGTTGTCACAGTGGTGATGCTGAGAATTCGAAACGTCAGAAACCGCTGACCTAACGACACGACGTCACTTTCCAATACAGCGCGAATTCTTGTGTAGTTGGTTGGTTGGTTGGTTGAATGATTGGTTAGTTAGTCAGTAAGATGTCCTATGTTTTCAAATGACAGTAATGTGCTGGGTGTTTCCAGCTTGCTTGCTGTTTGACAAGCAGTGCCACTACGTGTAAACAGCAAGCGGTACAAGTGCTGTCAGTGCCATTAAGCAGCAGGCAGTATTAATGCAGTCAGTGCCACTAAGCAGCAGGCGGTACAAGTGTAGTCAGTGCCACTAAGAAGCAGGCGGTAGTAGTGCAGTCAGTACCACTAAGCAGCAGGCGGTAGTAGTGCAGTCAGTGCCACTAAGCAGCAGGCGGTAGTAGTGCAGTCAGTGCTACTAAGCAGCAGGCGGTAGTAGTGCAGTCAGTGCTACTAAGCAGCAGGCGGTACAAGTGCAGTCAGTGCCACTAAGCAGCAGGCGGTACAAGTGCAGTCAGTGCCACTAAGCAGCAGACGGTACAAGTGCAGTCGTGCCACTAAGCAGCAGACGGTACAAGTGCAGTCAGTGGCACTAAGCAGCAGGTGGTACAAGTGCAGTCAGTGCCACTAAGCAGCAGGCGGTACAAGTGCAGTCAGTGGCACTAAGCAACAGGTGGTACAAGTGCAGTCAGTGCCACTAAGCAGGAGACGGTACAAGTACAGTCAGTGGCACTAAGCAGCAGGTGGTACAAGTGCAGTCAGTGCCACTAAGCAGCAGGCGGTAGTAGTGCAGTCAGTGCCACTAAGCAGCAGGCGGTAGTAGAGCAGTCATTACCATTACCACTAAGCATAGACCAAGCAATTTCCTGCACCGCCATCAGATGTGCCAGTACAGAGGCTGTTGGAAACGGACGCCCGCTTGGTGCTGCCATTACCACAAGGCGCCTCCAGAGCAGGAAGTAAGCTGTTTGACCTCTTCTGCACGAGCAGTCGGATTATCAAGATACTGTACCTGCACCGGTAGTTCTGTCCATCCCGCTATGAACTGTCTGTGTTTGCACTATATTATAGGCCTACTCTACGGTTTAGGCGCGTTTGCAAAATTTCGAAAACCAGCCATTAGCTTCGTCACGTCTGTCTGTCCGTCCGCATCTACAACTCGCCTCCCACTGGACGGATTTTCACGAAATTTGAAATTTGGGGTTAAAAAAATCTGTCGAAAAATTCAAGTTTCATTAAAATATGAAAACAATAACAGGTACTTTACTTGAAGACCAATGTACATTTATGACTATATCTCGCTTAGTTCACCTTAGAATGAGAAATGCTTCAGACACAAGTTGTATAAAAAAGTCAAAACACGCAATTTATGTTCTATAACGTTTTTCCTAAAATCGTACTCTTTATGAGATAATGCAGAAAAATACGGTAGAACCAGCCAGGCCAATGATATTATAATACGGCGCATGCGCATTGCATGCTGGAGCTCAGAGCTCAGACGTCATAAATATTGTGATCCTTTGTTTGGAGCATAGTGGCCAAGTTAGCACATGATATGGCAGCAAATTTAAAGCGATTCAGTTAAATTTAAATGTTGTGTACTTCGAAAATACAGATTAATTATTTTGCCTGACATCCGTCGTTTGTCAGTTCCGCCGGCACTCCGGTGCGCGTGTGGTTTGTCGGGTGTTTGGGCTATGTTACTATAATGGAGTCGAGAGGAAGTGGCAAGCCATAGTTGTCGGATAAAATAATGACCGTATAGATATGCCTGACTGCAGGTTGTCAACCAAGCAGTAACAACATGGCGACCACGCGTGCAACGGAATGCATTTTGTGTTTTAAACAAAAATTAATTCCTGTCCGTATAAATGGAAATCTGTTCCTTCTCTGTCATTAGCAGTTGCGCCCTCTGCGTGCCTGCGTGCGTGCGTGAGTGTCATTTTGTTGTTCGTTCCCAGTTGTGGGTGCTGGAAGTAACCGCGCAGTGCGATTTGGATGTCGTGAACAAGCATTCTCTCTGTCTGTCTGTCTGATCAGCTGAGTGCCTAGCATGCTAATGGACAGATCTGACACGACGCGTAAACAGAGTGCGTATGCGCTGTCCTGCGTAACGCACAAAGTGTAGTGCCACGTAGCAGCCGATTTGGAGCCTTCTGATGACAGCAGTAGCAGTCCGCGGTTCTACGTCGGTGCGCAGGGTAGGAGAGCGCTTGGACTACTGGGCAGTGGGATGTGGTAGTTGCTGTAAACCTGAAACATTGGTGCTGGCGTTGGTACAAAGATACTCGAAATGTTGCGGTTATTACTTCTGATTTGGTATTGCCTCCTTAGATGCACTGGTCAACAAAATTTAGCTTTTTTTTGTACCACGAACTTCAACAGGTGAATTTAGCAATGCTGTTTATGCTGAATCCAGCCATGCATACAGAATTTTCCTATCATGCAGGGTTTCAAAGATACAGAGGAATTTAAATGTGCAAAATAGTACTTTACGTGTTCAAGAAACAGGTAGAAACTTTCCTCTAAAATGTTGAGGCGTATGACTTTCGCCGGTATTTGGCTTCAGGTACATTCCTCTTCAGTGTCCAACAATAGTCTGCCAACATACTTAACCCTTATCCTGCTAATGTGGAGAATAGGGTGAGCTCCTAATAATACCAGCAAATGGCAGATGAAATTTAACTCAGCGTTTAAAGGGTTAAGGTCCACTTGCCTTGGTACCGTTTGGTGAAATATGTCGCCGCGTTCGTCACTGACTTCGCCGAGATTTTCTGGGAAAAAATCCAAGAGCGATTCCAGAAAGTGGATTTTCGGACTTATATTGCATCCCATAGCACTGTACGAAGACAACCGGTCCTGCACAACATCCTGATAGTTCGCTGCTTTTTGATTTCCTAAGAAGTCCTTGTAAATCCTCTTAAATGAAAAAACGTGCATTTCTTTCAGTCCCATTCCGGTCTTCATCGAACTGATTGTCTTGCATCAGTTGCCTGATCTGTGGTCCTATAAATATACCCTCCTTGATTTTTGCGTCCCTCACATTTGGGAACTTATTCCTCACATATTCGAATCCACGGCAGGTTTTATCCATACCTTTCACAAAGTTTTTCATGAGGCCCAGCTTTATGTGCAAAGGGGGCAGATAAATTTTCTCCGGAAGAACAAGAGGAGGACTGACATTTTTCTCCCCTGGCGTCAGTGATGTTCGTTTAGGCCACAGTTTATTTACATAGTGATTCTTCTTGTCCCGGCTGTCCCACTCGCACAGGAAACAGCAGTATTTTATGTACCCGAGTTGCATTCCGAGTAACAGTGCCACAACCTTGAGGTGACCACGTAACTTCCATTTAAATTCGTCATACTTAATCTTTCCCAACAGCAGCTTCATGCTTTCATAACTTTCCTTCATGATGGCTGCATGATCCAAAGGAATGGAGGGGAATCTATTTCCGATGTGGATTAGAACCACATTCAAACTCACTTTTGACGAATCAATGAACAAGCGCCACTGATCTGGGTTATATTCATGGCCAAGGACTTCAATAATGGAACAAACATCATTGCAAACACGACACCATCTTCCAGGGAGAAGAAATCCTTGAATTCTTCATGGCCCCTAGGTAAAAACACCCCTTAGTGTCCTGGAGCAGAATATTCCAGCCATTTAACTTGGAGCTTAAATGTTCAGCCTGCTTGTTTGACAGATTCAAATCGCGGACGATATCATTCAGGTCCCATTGAGTCAGCGGGTGTGATTCATTGGAAGAACAGGCTCCGGCAAATGTCTGATCACAATCCATATTGTTGTTAGCTTGGCCTACATCTTCATCACTTGACTCACCGTCACTCAGCGTCATGTTTGTTGGAGGCTTTGGCACAGGTTACTCCGCACTGTGAGGTACTGACCTCATCGCAGATGGTAAATTAGGGCATTGAACAGTGTGTTTGGACTTTGCTGTTACACCGGTGATGCTGGTCAGGCAGAAGCAGCAATCTGAAACATGGTCCGTGGGCTCTCTCCAAACCATAGAAATGGCGAAGGGCATATAGCGTGAACCTTTTGCCCATGCCGCGAGAAGCCTGGCACATGTCACATAACAAAAATGGGGAGCCCAACTCTTGTCCTGATCACCCACTTTGCAGCCGAAATAATGCTCATAGCATTTCTTAATCAGGGGTGACAAAGACCGTCTTCGGGATTTAAATGTCACCTCACCGCAGATGTAGCAGAATGCATCCGATGAATTTACGCACTTTCTTGGCATGTTAATGGTGGAACAAACACTATGTACTTCCCAGACGATAACATACTGATCTCTGGCTAGCAACCGGCAGAGGACTGTTAGTCACACGTGTATGACACGTGATTGTTTGCCTGTTACAACATGTCCGGACAACCTCATACAGGCCCCCAGTGACTCACATATGTAGGCTTATGCTTTCACGTAGTCTGATGCAACGCCAAAAGTGTGGGTGACAGAGAAATTCTGGAAACATATTGGAATTCAGCTTCCAAAAATACATCAGAAACAGACATTTTTCCTCATGAGACAAAAACTTTATTGACCAGTGTTATTGGCGAAGAACACCTAAAGATGAAAAATACAGATCTGCATTGCAGTTGTTTGCTCGTGACTGTGCGCTACAGTAAGCTGTACAGCTGTATCGTCAGCAGAGTTACCGGCGTGTTGTAGGTTGGACGTTACCAGTTCCCATTGCCATTTCGAAATGTTTGATGGAATATAAACAGGTTTCTTAGAAAGAACCACTAAGCAGAGAGTGGCGACGGAGGGACTGAGACTGTATTTATCCCTGTAAAGCCCAGTGGTTACTATATATACCACCAGGCTGTACAATAAAACAATTCTATGTTTTGCCCACACAGTGTATTTACGTGTTTTGTGTGGATCTGAGAACAAACAGCGATTATTTCCCTGTACAGCATTAACTGACCGGTTTATTATAACAGAAATTAGCCCTGTAAAACCCAGTGGTTACTATATGTACCGCCAGTTTAACATTCAACAATTCTACGTTCTGCCCACACAGTGTACTTATGTGTTTTGTGTGGATTTCAGAACAAACAGCAATTATTTCCCTATACGGCATTAACTGGCTGGTTTTTAATACAGAGATTAGCCCTGTAAAGCCCAGTGTTTACTATATGTACCGCCAGTTTAACATTCAGCAATTCTACGTTCTGCACACACACACACACACACACACACACACTGTATTTAAGTGTTTTGTGTGGATCTCAGAACAAACAGCGATTATTTCTCTATACAGCACTAACTGGCTGGTTTTTATAATAGAGATTGGCCCTATAAAGCCCAGTATTTACTATATGTACGGCCAATTTAACATTCAGCAATTCTAGGTTCTGCCCACACAGTGTATTTATTATGTGTTTTGTGTGGATCTCAGAACAAACAGCGATTATTTCCTATACAGCATTAACTGGCTGGTTTGTATAATTGAGACGGAGTGTGTTTACTGCGCGCTACGAGCTGAGTATTTAAGTATAATACAGGTTGGTATTAGACCTAAAAAGGTTAAACGTCATAGTTCATAAAGGTACGATGTGACCTCCCCCTGTGTTTGTGTAATACGTAGAAATAAGGACGTACTCTGTCGATACACAACTTTTGATAGCAAATCTACAGCAGCTACATGTTTCGGCTGACAAATCAGCCAGCACGTGGCCGGATGTATCAGAAAATGTAAAAAAGAAAATTATATAGCTGGCCCTGCCTTACGCATTCCCTGAAGCACTGTACCTGCCTTCTAGGATGTTGGCGGCAAGTCACATGTTGTGTTAGTTTCTCATGAGAAAGGCTATGAACGTGGCGGAGAGCGTACAGGCGAAATTAAGCAGGTTCAGAAGCGGCTGTGTTACAATTACATTGCAATGCAGTCGTGTTTCGTATGTGCGAGTGCCTTTACGGTTATTTGCTGTGGCGTTCTCTTGTGAAGGCCAAATCTTTTCTCGCCTGTAACGGACATCAGTTCTAACCACATTTTGCAGCTTTACGCAAAGCACCAACAAAGTGCGCTTTGCAAGCAATATGCTCAGCGCAGTTCGTCACATTTTGTGCTCTTTTCAGTGGTTATAACATGACCAGGCTACTGACTGCGCTTTCGAGGAATCGTGGTTCGATTTCTGGTAGCGGCAAGCAAACGTTCAGAGGGGCTCTGAACCCTACCCAGCCGGTAGCGGTGTGTCTTCTGCTGGCGTGAAGCGGCCTTGGCAGGAAACTGATCGCTCACCTCCACCCAATGCCAAGTTTCAGAATGAGTGGAGCTATACCTCCTCTACCCCATATACTTTATGACTTGTACGGGAAATGTTTTGTAGTTATTCATGGCATTTGAAGTAATGTTACTGTCTCACATTATGCTCCGTTACTTATTAGTAATATCCTGTTTATGAGAAGAAACTGACTGGGTGCAGCAGGAACTGCGTTAAGTAATTCGGCCGACAGCGGGTTGTTTGCTGTCGTCGCGAACCCCTAAATTAAGTGTGGGTGCGAAGGACGTTCAATACGTGGGATGCCTGTGCGACAGTAACTAAATTAGAAATCATTACGACGTTAAATGTACCTTATTTGTTTCGCTGAAGTATAATTATTTTTCGTAATCCCCCCCCGGCTGACTTTTAAGTGTGTGTCCCATTTTGGCACGACTTTTACTACAAGGACGTCGCCGTAGAAGACAGGCTCTTGGATTCACAGCCGCTCACGGACAACCATTTACACTTCCTCATTATTGTGAAATTTGCCAAGATGGGAAAACTGCATCAGAGTGCTCGGGGGCTATAACGTAAAAATAATGACGCTGCATTGGCGTGTACTTGAAAATTTATTTTGACTTGTCGTTTAGTTTTGTTGATGGAGGGAGACCGACTCGCTGGATGTGCTGTGCTAAGCAGTTGCGGCGGTTCAGTGCTAGTAGCTGCTGTTGGTATCGCGTTACAGCTCAAATTTCCCATGTACGGGAGAAGTTTGCTTTTGTGGCAGCAACGAGGTGTGAGTTATGTTGGTAAGCCTGGCGCAGTTACAGAGTGGCGTCGGCAGAAGGCAGCCGCCTACGTGTATCGACCGGCGGACCGTGTTACATACACACATAACCCGAATCAAAGAGAAATACCAACTTTTCCATGCAAACTTGCCCTTTACGACCATATAGATTTGTTCCAGTCGATGCTAGTAATATCTGCTGCACACGCAAAACAGATTGTTATCTCGGAGCTCAGCCGATGGGGTCGCGTTGCCGCGTAGAGAGTTCGTTCCAAAATGAAATAACAGGCAAATGTTCGCACACAGAACCTGAAACGGGTCGATCACAGCATTGCGAAAAACGAAAATGAGTCAAATTTATCTGCGATGACGGAGTTCAGTAACGGTTTGTTGTTTTGCAACGTTTCCACGTTACAGAGCATAACGTTAGCTTGGCGACACGAACATTGGGGGGGGG
>Ga0268261_10003217_pt1 | contig 11946 bp, 8 predicted proteins | sample TergutNc150P1_FD_190353 | JGI IMG/M metagenome (GOLD analysis project Ga0268261, IMG submission 190353) | Nasutitermes corniger P1 segment gut microbial community from laboratory colony in Florida, USA - Nc150 P1 (SPAdes) (version 2) | ecosystem: Host-associated > Arthropoda: Insects > Digestive... | reverse complement strand
ACTGCCTTCTACAACGGGTTACTGAAGGAAAGATACAAGGGGGGATAGAAGTGACAGGAAGACAAGGAAGAAGACGTAGAAAGCTATTGGATGACCTTAAGGAAAGGAGAGGATACTCTCATTTGAAAGAGGAAGCTCTGGATCGTACTATGTGGAGAGCTCGCTTTGGAAGAGGCTTTGGATCTGTCGTAAGACAGACTACTGAATGAATGAATGAATGAATGAATGAATGTATGTATATATGTATGTATGTATGTATGTATGTATGTTTGTATGTGTGTCTGTATGTATGTGTGTATGTAAGTGTGTATGTTTTTTGTATGTATGTATTATATTTGTTTGTATGTGTGTATGTATGTATGTATGTATGTATGTATGTATGTATGTATTATGTTTGTTTGTATGTGTGTATGTATGTTTGTTTGTATGTATGTATGTATGTATCTATATATGTATGTATTATGTTTGTATGTGTTCATGTATGTATGTATGTATGTATGTATTGTGTTTGTTTGTATGTGTGTATGTATGTATATTTGTTTGTATGTATGTATTATGTTTGTATGTATGTATGTATGTATGTTTGTACATATGTATGTATGCATGTGTGTATGTATTTATTATGTTTGTTTGTGTGTGTGTATGTATGTATGTGTGTATGTATGTTTGTATGTATGTATGTACGTACGTACTAAGAGTAAAAGTGTTAGAATAAAAGTAGTAGCTACTGGCACTAACTTCTACTTTGTTAGTACCCAAAGAATCAAAATTTTTAGTTCCTGCTTCAAGACTTGTATGCTGAAGTGCGTGTCACCTTACCCGGAGGGGAAGTCCCGTTCTGTCGACTTCGTCTCCTCTCAGGCTACTGCAGATGTACGTACACAGTGCCCGGGTGATTATAAACCAGCGCTTCCCAAACTTTTATGTGTGTTACCCTATTGTAGCAAATGGTATGTGATCCGCGATCCTACCATGGAAAAAACAATAGCCAGTGATATTTACTGTAAATCAATTAATATTAATGCCTTTTCTTGAACGCTGCATAATATTGCCAATTATTAACAAAATTAAACTATTAGTGTTACTTGTCAAATCCAATACTTTTGGGACAATATTTAATATACAAAATATGCAAGAAACAAAAGTTTGTTTAGATTACTCATACAAGTGCTGGTTAGACAAATCATTTGCTTCTAAATAAAAACTTGTGATACTGAACATACGAAACGTCACATACGATGAACAGAACAATAATGTCAAAAGTATAGTGACTGAAAAATTTAATACGTGTGTTATTTATTTTAAATAAATTTTATTACATTAATAACATTGAAGTTAATGCAGTAATTAAATTGAAATAAATTTGTGATGTACTGGGCGTATGGATACTTAGCATTAAAAACCCAATAATAACATGAAAATGTATCTGAAAAATAAATGATACATTTTGTTTATTTGAAACAAATCTCATTCGCCTACTAACATTGATCTTAGGTACTAATTTTGATTTTTTTTAACGATTATCGAGTTCTCCATAAGACCCTCTCGCGACCCTACGTCAGACCTCCACAACCCTGATTTGGGTCTGAACCTGAGGTTGGGAACCACTGTTATGAACGAAGGTGGAAATGATGGACGGGAAACCAGTACAACAACATGGCTTTCAGGTTTTTTATCTGTTAAAGAACAGATATGTCAGTACACATAATTAATGTGTTGATCGTGTAGCAATTTTGTGTATTACCAGCGCCAATTGTATCGATCTTCCTTAGCCGATATATAAGAAAATTTAGATTGATAATCCATCTGCCATCTGGTAGCACGGTAGAAAATGAATCCATTATTCTCTAACAGTTTAGGTTTGCTTGAAATAAAAATGAATAATACTCTTCTGAGACGTTATGTTTTGTAATCTGGCAGAAATTTGTCGACGTTTCGGAGGAATGTGTCGCTTCCATCTTCAGAGTAGAACAATGAAAGTGTCGACTTTTATTAAAAGCTTGCTTTCCTGTACCTGTCATAGATAGTATGAAAATGAAATATTTTCTTTCAGGTGTCAGTTAAGGGCCTCCCTTATCTGACAGCGGGGCAGATGGAGAGGAGAAAACCGCCATTTCTTCGAGCGGCAGGGAAGATCCGAGCAGAGGTACATATTGTTGTGTGAACTTCGCATTTCATGTGTCTACTCGTGATGTCTTATTTCTCCTGGCATGCTTTGCTGTTGATTAACCTTTAAGAACCTGCGTCCTATATATAGGACGGGCGTACCGCTACCCTCCAGATGTTGCATTTTATATATTTTTTCAGCAAATGTAAGTACTGAGTATTTTAAACATGCTGCACACTCTCCGTTTTCCTCTTCAAAATGCCGTTTATTTCATAATGCTACCTTTTTTGGTACCTGTATTATTCACATTTTACATACAGGATGTGCTAAAATTTAAATGTAAAACTCCGGTGCCAAAAGGTTACGCTTTCCTCCATTCGAACCACTGACGCAGAGAATGGTGTCACCCACATTTATTTACAACCTTTTTTTTCAGTCCCGATCTTTTTACGCATGTTTATTAGCAGTTTAAAATCTAAGCCAGTGAAGTTTATTTTAACATTCTATGCACTATGCATTGTGTAGAAATTAGTTTATAAAACCAAATGTACATGCACCAAAATATATACACATCAGACGTTAGTGTTTCTCCTACATGTTTCGGCACCTCCTAGATTTTGATGCATGTAAATTTGGTTGTATACATTAATTGTTAAGTTAATACTTTGTATTCGAACATACGTATGTTTGAAAATATCATTGCATTTTATACAGTGCGAAAGAGTGATGCTTCTTTCTTGTATACAGCAGGTTTTGACCTCGCCAAAATATTACAAGGTATACTTTAACGTTGTGGAACAGGTGTCAGGTTTCACACTGGGTAAAGAGATTCGTCTTTTCCGAAGTTCACAGACCGACAGTGGGGCCCAACCAACTCTCTACCAAATTTTCGTTTTCCGGCGATACGCCCTTTGCACATAGCCACATAATACATTGTTGGGCTACATAACACATTTCTATTTTACACAGAAATCCTGATAGGCTACTGTAGCAAGATTTGGTTAGCAGGAGAGATTTAACAGGCTCAGCAGACAATAGTTTTGTCTTTTTACAAGAATACAGGATAAAGTAATAACGTCAATGTAACCACCAATTCATGTTTCCCGAAAGTGTTATAAAGTTTGGATATTTGATGTTGCAGTAACAAGTTGTAATGAGGCCAATATTCGCGAAGAAATGACGGACATATTAACTTTCGGGATGCCTAGCTTATTCCAGTTGAGTGTATCTTCCGACCTATAAGTAACACCATAAAGCTCCAATACACTAAATTTCAATTTTACATGTTGTGTTTTATATACTATGATGCGTGTAATTGGGCCTGGAAGAAAAATGGGAATATCTTAGAAAAGTATGCTGAGGGATTTTAGACCGAGAGAAGTAACAGGGGGCTGGAGAAAATGTCATAATTAAGGCTGAATTCACCACATAATTTCGTTGGTATGGTTATTAAATCAAGAAGCGTTTAATTGGGCAGGTTATCTAGCACGAATACCGAGATGAGAAACTTATAAAAGGTTTAGTGCGAAAACCCGAAGGTTAAATTCCACGTTTGAGAACTACGAATACAATGGAGGCTAATTATAAAGTTGAAGGAAGAAGTAGTGTGAAAGACTGGTGTCATCTGATTTAGGACAGCAACACAGCAATGAACTTTTGAATACCATAAAAAGTGGTGAATATTTTGTCCGCATCAGCTTCATGTAACTGTATGTGTACTGGTAGCAGGCCGTTATTGTAATGATAATTTCGTGCAGAAATTTTTTGTCACAAGCACATATCATGGTCGCAAGGGTCACATTAGACTTCATCAGTTTCGTGGACTGCCTGGAAATGTGACGTCATAACCGACAATCACCGAAAATTTCCGAATGATAACTGCTGTTCGGAACGTGAACGGCTTGTTAGCGTCCGGTCTGCCATCTCATCGTAACGCGTCGAACTATGTGATTCATGACAACTGATGACAGTCTTCGAAGCATGGCGGCAGTTGTAGGATTTTCAGGTTATGCGTATGAAATAATCCGCAACATTATTTGCAGTAGCCATAATCCGTAAAATTTTTGGTTTTTATTGAACACTGTACGCAGCATTGTGTATGAAGAGCAATGAAGATATAAAGTCTATTTACTTGTATGTTAACCATGAGTGGTCCGAAATCTGTGCAGAATGTACCCTGAAGGATAGGCCCAGATGAATCTAGTACACATCGTCACGCTTTATGTATTTAAGATGTACTGTTTGTTTTCTTCTCTCCTATGCCCATATCTACCAAGTGGGCTTTGCCTTCAGGTTTTCTGAATATATGTTTTCCTTCACTTAATTGCTACATGATCCACCCATCTCATGCTTCTGGATTTATCGCCGTAATACGAAGGGTAATTACTAGTATAATCGTTTTCGTAAGTAGCCGGACGTTTCTTATATATATCTTAATTTGTATAAAATATGTGGTGTTGAGTTATGGTGAATCATTATGATGTAAGTAGTTTTATAATCAAGAATTGAATTATTATTGTGTACAGACTAGTGGTGGGAGGATGGAACCTAGCAGGCTACTTGCTGGTGGCATCACTGAAGATGTGGCTCCAGATGCCCTTCTGCGACAGAATCAGGACTTGAGACGGAGGCTGGAAGATGAAGCAGCAAGTTATAAGCGTAGGTTGGAGACATACAGACAGGCACAGCAACATCAAGCAGCCTTAGTTAGCCGACTGCAAGCAAAGGTGATGTTGTGAATGTCTGTGATTTTATGTTGTGGAATCACTACATAATATTACATTTATCACAGTAGAGTATGTTTTTAGTATATTTCTCTTACAATGCACCATCCCAAGGCAGTTTTCAATCCCATACAGGTGCTTTATGTTTGTTAGGTTTGATTTAATTATGTTATGTTATTTTATTATGCAGACCAACAAATACACAACATAGTATTAATAATATTTTGTATAATATACTTTATATAATATAATAAACTATACAAGATGCATGGTACATACATTAAAGTAGGTTATGTTAGTTTAAGTTCTGGCATTTCATGGCATAAGGGGACTCATAATCTGGATTTTCACAATTTCCCTCTGTATTATAACTATAAGCACAATACACACATTAGTGCACTATTTTATGATGCCTTATAGTGCAAACAATTGCCAAGTAATGATTAAATTTGGCATAATTGATCCAGTCAGAAAGTACAGCAGTGTGTTCTGAGATCCATAAACTTATAATTATGTTTGGAATAAGTAATAATTGCCTCAGGAGTGGAAGGTGTCTGTTATTTTACCTATTGAAAATAAGTGTGATAAACCAGTTTGTTTTATTTATTGAGGTATCCATACTATCATCTATCCTATACATATTAGCATTGTTACTCCCATATCCCTAAGGTCAGAAGAATGGAATCCAGCCAAAAAAAAAAAACCAACAACAGAGTGTAGCATTCTGTATGTTCGGGTGTGGCGGACACATAGGGCTCTTCCAAGCTGCAGTATTTGCAGGAGCCTTACCTAAGCCACGGGATGAAGTGGTATTTTGCAGAAAACCAGATGATAATCCTCAGAATAGCCTTCACCTAGTTATTGTTGAGATGATGACTTTAAGGAAAATAAGAATCTGTGGATATGTACTGTGCATGGTGAAAATGTAAGTACAAATGACAAGGGAAAAGAGGAAGGTGGAATGTGTACTGTGCATGTAAAAAATGAGGATACAAACCACAAGGGAGACCTTGAAATGTATGGGATAATAATAATAAAGTCAGTCTTTGAAAAACAGAATATAAATGTATGGGTTGGATTCACATGATTCCATATAGAGTGTAATTGTGTTTGCTTGGAACATGGTGATTAATCTTCTTGGAATTTTTTAACAAACACATTTACTGTCATCTTTCTCTCTCCTGCCAGAGTTCTGCCATGAGCTTCTGGATTCTTGTTGTTTTATTGTAATGACACTGTGTAAGTTACCGAGATCATACAGGATCAAATAAGAACTGACGTGAAGAGTTGTAAGAAAGTAGGTGTCTGAAGCTTGTAGCCTGGCTTTCAGCTGGAGGTAGAATTTAATGTGCCATATTCAGTCTTTCCAGCCAAGATTGTGATGATAATGTGGAGTGCTAACAATTTTGCTATTACATTTGGTGTTCATTGTCATAAGTATGTCTTTATCTGTTTAACAGTGCTTTATGGACTTCATAGATCTTAACAGCATTGACTGATGCAATGTTTTCAGGTGATGAAATTTGAAAGATGCAGAACATTTTAAGTTGCTATCACATTTGTCTCAAGATACTGGAAAATTCATTTGAACTGAAGATATCGTAAATTAGGAGTGCTGGCTCTTACACAACAACATTTAATGTTGTTTCTGTTAGTGATTTCCATTAACATTGGTATGGAGCTTCAGATCAGCATGAAAGTTGATGTGTCTTGTTGCAGGTGTTGCAATATAAGCAGCGATGTGCAGAATTAGAGGGACAAATGGCAGAAAGTTTAACAGGTCCTGAGGTTCCTGTTAGAGCCACAGCTGTCTCAGCTCCTGCTCCATCTTTGGAAATGAGGGAGGACAGGATCCATGATCTTGACACTGCACTGAGGAGACTGGATGAGGAACGCAGGAAGTAATAAGCATCTATAAGTCTAAGAATAGTTGTGTTGGCAGTTCAGTATTTGTGACTGTATGTTTATCAAAGAATGCAGTAGAATGCTCCTGTACATGATCAAGCCAGCAATTTGTATTATTTTGTTTACCACAGATGCGAGAAGATTATGCAAGTAAATGCAGCCCTTCGTGACCAGCTGGAGGAATCTCACCAAACCAATGATGCCCTCACATCAGACTTACAGAAGCTGACTAATGACTGGGAACAGTTAAGAGAGGAAATGTTGATTAAGGAGGATGAATGGAAGGAGGAAGAACAGGTACTGTGCTTTTGCCACTAATTAAACTCATCTCAGTATTCAAAAGGAGATTATGGTGAATAAGATCATGGACCCTGTAATAACAGAACTGTATACAAGCGTAATCCTGTGGGATCATCCTATGCTGATCCTACACAAATTCTTAGTTCCTTATAATAATATGTGTGCAAAGTTGACATACTTATTACCTGGCATTCAGATGCAAGTTTGTACTGGTACTGGACAAGTTTCTGCTGTAGGGCAGTCATAGCTGTTTCTTCTTGGATCCCTTGTATGTGAATTGTATACCAAAACATAGATGACTGAGAGTTCGTTTGTTCTAGGCATTCAATGATTATTACACCATGGAACATAATAGACTCCTAAATCTCTGGCGAGATGTTGTCTCTGTCAAGAGGATATTTGCTGAGATGAAATCAACAACAGAGAGAGATTTGTCTAAACTGAACTCTGAAATTTCATCAACAACTCGAGAAATGAACATTGCTTGCAGTGGCATTGTTACTATGGTGAAGCAAACCAGCAAGACTGAGGTTAGCAGTCTATGTACAGGAAGCATGTGCTGTATTTGTGTCAGAGGTGATCTAGTAACTCATTCAGACATGGCTTATGATTTCTAGCAGTTTGCTAGAAATGCATGATTTGTAACCATTTTTTTTTTTAATTCATATTGTTATATGACATGAATTTATTGTTTATATTTCATAAAAAATATTTCCAATGATTGCATCTAGAAATCAACCTATAAATAAATTGACTCTGTACCTTTAGCACTTGGTTTGTCGTTACTTATGTTTCTGTTGTTGTGTGCATTTGTACATATGCATGCATGCATGCATGCATGCATGCTGTGTTTTACCCCCATCCACACTGAGACTTAAAAGTGGTCCCTTGAGATTTTGTGACTAACATTTTGTGTGGTTTTATCATCTTTATCATGTTCTCTTCACCTCTTTGTCCATGACATGATAACCATGATAATACAAAGAGAGGTACAAACCATTAAGCTCCTGAGATCTCTGCTTTCCTGGGATCTTATACATTGTATAATGGTAATTCCTTACTGATGTTTCAGGATGACCAATCTGTCCCATCTTCAGGGGTCAGACCCTTGAAGATTGGATGGATAGTTTGTCCCGACACATCAGTAAGGAGTTACCACTATATGCTGCCTAATAACCCAGAAGAGCACAGATCTCATCTACTTTATGGCAGAAGCCTGAAATCACCACATTAAGCTCCTTATTTTGCAATTTTCTTAAACACCAATTCATCTAAGACTTGTAATTTAATGTGCAAATAATGTTTTTGATACAGTGTGATTTTTGAGGTTCTTATGATAGTGATGTGAAGGTTACTGTCTTCTTGGGAGTGAGACGCTGTGTAATCTGGTAGAAATATGTCAGCATATTGGAGGGACTGGCATAACCATCTCGGGCTACAAGATTTGAAGATATGTTCATGGTCTGTCCCCACACAAAATTTCAGAAGCTTAGCTACAGTATTGCATTATCTTGATTTTGGTTGGCCTTGCATCATAGTATAACTTTTTTATTATTACCAACTTGACACACAAATTTCTTGTTCATTTACACAAATTACATTAAATTATATTCCTCTGCATGTTTCGAGCGCATTCCGCCCATCATCAGGAGGTCAATGCAAATTGTACATATGCGGCCTTTGATATTGTCACTCTCTGCAAGTGACTGTCTTGTGCAACCGCTAAGGAAGGACTCCCTTCTCCTTCCTTAGCGGTTGCACAAGACAGTCACTTGCAGAGAGTGACGATACCAGAGCCTGCACATGTACAATTTGCGTCGTCGACCTACTGATGATGGGCGGAATGCGCTCGAAACATGCAGAGGAATTTAATTTAATGTAATTTGTGTAAATGAACAAGAAATTTGTGTATCAAGTTGGTAATAATAAAAAAGTATTGCATTAGTTATCACCATGAAACTGGAACTTAACTTAGATTTTGTGTGATCATCAGGTTGTTTTATGTACTGTAGATCATGATTATAACAAAAGTTACATAATTTTAAAGATCTCTTAACAGATAATATTTTAGGTTGTTTTATGATGTGGCACTAGTGGCTCTCTAAAGTCCAAGTTTCTTTAGGTTTGAATTATGTATGATAGGAATTTCAAAGCAGTAAATGTTTGGTTCTGTCATTATTAGTGGGGGACAGACAGACATACATACATACATACAAACAACACCCGAAACAACAGAAAAATTAAGATAAAAGTAATATCATTTGTGCTGTAGGTGGATCTTAGAAGTGCAATTTTAGTAGTGTTGGCCACTCCTGCTGTGTATTTTTTAGGTTTTAGGTTCGGATGTCAACCTGAGATTGGACCTGCACACTTGTATTGTGTGGTTTTCCTGCCACTCCAAGTGGACCTAAATGTTTATGTAGCCCATGGAATGTGTCTGCTCTCACATTCCTAACCATACACTATCATCTTGCTGATAACTAAATAATCTGTGCAGTTCATATTATGTTAATTAAACATCCTGACCTCGCTAGCAGGTGGCAACATAACTAGTATGACAAATACCTATTGCTGTGAATACAGTGTTAAGACTCCTGATGATGGACAGTAAATCTGTCCGAAACATGTAGAGTTCTTTACCAAATAAAGTTGAGAAATAGTGCATCTTCTTGGCTTTTATTGTAAGAATTAATTAAACACATACGCAGTATGTGCTATTGAGACCCATGTACAGTTAACTGTTCCTAAAATGGTGTCTACCAAGGTACCCAGCTTTAACATTATAAAGGTTGCTTTAAAATGGGACATGATTTCTCTTCCAATTAACCAATTCGGGTACTGGGACACTTGTTATGTAAGTTCTGGCAAGAATGTACACATGCCTGTTCATACATTTATAATAAAGCTAATATAATAGGCTTTCGGTTGTATTTTTATTGTTTAGGTTGCCTAAGGCAGTGGCTTTCAGTTTTGTCTCCTTTGCATTTTTTTAATGCTCCAACAGAAATTGCATCCTTGCTGTCTATAATTTGTTTAGCTCTCTTATTCTATGTCAAAAATTCTGCTTCATGTTCAGAACACACACATTTTGTATAATATATATTTTTTTTATATGTAATCTGGACTTTGCATTTGGTGTAATTTTATTGAAGCACTCAACTTACAATCATTTCAGGGGCAGCAACACATGCAGTATGAACAGGAAGCTGCAGAATTGAAAACACAGATTCATTCCCTTAGAACTCAGCATGAAGCAGCAGTGTTTGAAGTGAAACAAAAAGAAGAGAGAATTCAACACTTACTGAGAGAAATACAGAATTTGGTTGGTATTAACATCCATTACACCATACAGATCAAAATATGACCTGGACATGTCAACATGTGCAATTTAACTCAGTCCAGCATCCAAGTAAGAGGACTACCTCTAGTCATCTGTGTGAAGTTACTTACTTATTCAACATATTCATAGCTGCCTATTGGTGTTGTGAGGTATGCTATGAATGTGGAACTTGGATTATATGTGACCTATTTGTAATGTATCTGTTGCAACATTATTGGAAAATGTGAGAATTTGTCACATTTTTTACTCCTAGGCCTTCCATTGGGATTTACATGAATGGAACATGTTGGATTGCAGTTATGTTTTACACTGATCTTCAACTTTGGGAACGTTACAGGAAGAAAGATGTGGCGAGGCAGAACGTGAAGTTGGCCAGGTGGTTCGTACGCAGGAAGAAGTGGAGTTGTTGCAGAATGCTCTGCGTGACATTGCACATGCTGTGATTCAAGATGCAGAAGTCCGGGACACTGAACAACCTCATGCGGCTCCGCACCTGCACTTGACCCCTGCTGGTCCACTGCCTCAGCGGTGAGTGTGTCATTACATTTTCATTTGTGTACAAACCCTAAGATCCTTTAGGTATGACAAACAGTAACAGGACTGTCATCAGGTATGGCAGGTATAGAGAGGACACAGAACACAGGAGTGTGGTTCCTGTGCAGTGCTTGAAGGTGGAAATTTTTATTTTTCTGATGTCTGTTTCTTCTGGAAAGATGAAGGATTTCTGATGCTTGGGGCAATATTTTGATTATTCCAATGTAGCAATGGTGGTCTCTGAACCACAGTGTGAGCTTGTTTTTTCAACATTCATAGTTTTGACTGGGTCACATTTGAGGGATGCAAAGGGAACATGACAAAATAAGCACTGGATTTGAGTGGCCTGATAGTCAAGTAACTGGATACAGTACGAGACCAGTAACTCCCTTACTAGTAGGCCACCAGGTAGCCATTAGTAGGCAAATACACATTGTTGAATTTAACACCTGTTTCCAGTGGCACAGTCTTCTCAGCATGTCAGAGGCTGTAGATGTTTGAGTTCTTTGCATGAAATGCATGAGATAGGCACATTACAAGGGAATTAAAGTATGTTTGCCTGCATGTTAGGTCTGTTGAAACAGCTGAATGGGTTTTGATTAGACGTAATGGTGGAATTCACTGGCATATGGGTGTGATGTGAGTTTTTGTTGGTGTAATTTTACTGCTCAAATTGAACTTTGTGTGCTTCTGAATAAAAAACAAGATGACACAGTGTATGTATAACATGACATTGTGGTGTGTTGCATAATGTTTATACCTCCTTTGCTACCCTAACAACCTGATACCATTTACTCAAAAGACAGTGCTTTTATGGTGATTTTATTTTACCAGTAACAATGAAATATATATATAGATATTCACATAAGTTCCAAATATTTTTGTTTAACCCTTAGGTGACTAACGTCATATATATATGGAGCACCCATTCTTGATGTTTCTAGATCACACACAATGACGCAGCACAGTCGGTAGGACTCCTCTGGACGAGTGATCAGCTCGTCGCAGAGACCTCTACCTGACAACACACGACACTC
>Ga0268261_10003216_pt1 | contig 11947 bp, 14 predicted proteins | sample TergutNc150P1_FD_190353 | JGI IMG/M metagenome (GOLD analysis project Ga0268261, IMG submission 190353) | Nasutitermes corniger P1 segment gut microbial community from laboratory colony in Florida, USA - Nc150 P1 (SPAdes) (version 2) | ecosystem: Host-associated > Arthropoda: Insects >... | reverse complement strand
CTTTTACTCTAACAGTCTTTAAATCTCAATATTCCCCTTTGAATAAATAATCTGGAGTTTGAACATATTTTGGTTTAATAATTTCTGGCAACATCTTTACATCTTCATTAAATGTTCTATTTAACCAAACACCAAAAGAATATTCTTCCTTAAGATTGGAAGATCTAAAAACTGAAGTAACTTTATCATTAATATAGATTCTACCTTTATAATTAAATACTTTATCCATTTCTGGTAATGTAGTAATAGCTTTATAATTTTTTTTGGCTTCTTTATTAGCAAACCACTCATCAGTTATGTCAACAAAGTTATCTTCTCGTTTTGAATCTTTGTTTTCTTTGTTTTGTTTTGTAGTATGGATTGATTTTTTGATCTTATACAATCTACGAAAAATGCTTAATATTGTAATAATACATAGGATTAATAGAATGCTATTAGGTTTCATCAAAACACCTCCTACTTATTTATGTGCTAAAAAAGTAGAAAATCCTAAAATTATTTTTAAATTATTTGAATAAAATGATATTTTTATCAAATAGTGATTTTTTGAATGAATTCATGTCCTTGGTTTTAATGTGTTAGAATAAGGATAAACACTTATATTATTATGATTAAGTCTTTAAAAATGCTATAATAATTGAATGAAGGAGGCTTGATTTATGTTAGGAATATTAATTGGAAAACTCGCCATGAATAGTTCTCGTGCTATTGGTAATAATGGGACAGATATTGGTGGGTTGGTAGCCTTGAAGTTTAATAAGAAAATTTTTGCGGCTTTGGCTAAAAATATAGAGACGATTATATTGGTTACTGGTACCAATGGTAAATCGACGACAACCAATATTATCGCTTCTGTTTTAGAAGGTATCGATAACAACTTTATTGATAATCGTAAGGGTGCTAATATGTATACAGGTATCTTGTCTTCGATGATTGATGATTATAAGTTAATTGGTAATAATAAGTTTAAATATGGTGTTTTTGAAGTAGATGAAGGGTCTATTCCAAAAGTGATGAAGGATGTAGATGCCAAGTATTTGGTTGTTACAAATTTCTTTAGGGATCAACTAGATCGTTACAGTGAGATGGATATGTTGGTTAATCGTATTCATGAAGCGGTTGATCAAAGCAATGTTAAATTGGTTTTAAATGTAGATGATCCATTTTGTATGAGGTTGTCTGATCATAACTATGTTGGTTATGGAATGTCAGATGAAATAGATGTCTTTGAAGAAGGATCGGTTTCTGATTCTAGATTTTGTTTTAAATGTGGGGATGATTTGATTTACGAGCATAACTTTTATGGTCAGTTGGGTCATTACTCGTGTCAGTCGTGTGATTTTGAAAGAAGCACACCAAAGTATGATTTATCGATGATAGCACCCGCAAGCGTCTTGATTAACGATAAAGAATATGCTCATAATTTATCGGGTGATTACAATGCCTACAATATTTTAGCAGCTATCTCATTATGTCAAGAATTAGGTATCAGTGATGAAGACATACAAAAGGGTTTAAGTCAGTATCATTCTAACGATGGGCGTATGTCTAAGTATGGGATTGGTTCTAATGAAGTTTACTTAAACTTGGTTAAAAATCCAGCGGGAATGAATATGACTTTACAAGAAGCGCGTAAGTTGGATATTCAACATATTTGTTTTATCTTAAATGATGGTGTGGTCGATGGAAGAGATGTTTCTTGGATATGGGATGCCGATTTTGAATATTTGTTAGAAAGAGATTTCGATAAGATTTTTTGTACTGGAACTAGAGCTTATGATATGGCTTTACGTTTGAAGAATATGGGGATAGATAGAGATGTGTTGTTGATAGAGAACAACTTTGAAGCAGTAGTGGATGCGGTGGTATCTAAAAATGCTTTGGTGGTTGCTTCATATACAGCTTTATCTCCGGCGAAGAAAGCTTTAGAAAAGAGGGTGAATGAATAATGGATTATCATATTTATCATTTGTTTCCTAAGTTTTTAAACTTGTATGGTGATCGTGGCAATATCTTAACTCTATCTTTCTTTGCACGTAAGTTGGGGTTGAATCCAATTGTTCATGAAGTAGAAGATGTCAATCAAATCGATTGGGATCATGTTGATTTCATGTTGTTGGGTGGTGGTTCTGATCGAGAACAATTATTGGTAACCAAATACTTACAACCGATTAAAGATAAGCTTTTGGAAGAAATAGAAAAGGGATTGCCTTTGTTAGCGGTATGTGGGGGTTATCAGTTTATTGGTAAGTTTTATCAAGATGCGGATGGTCATATGATGGATGGATTGTCTATCTTGGATATGGAAACCATTGGCCAAAGAAAAGAGCGTATGGTTGGTAACTTGATTGTTGAGTCTTCTCGTTTTGGTAAAATTGTAGGGTTTGTTAATCATGCGGGTGAAACCTTTCATAAGTTAACACCTTTAGGTAAAGCCTTGAATGGGAAAGGGAATAATCTTTCGACCAATGAAGAAGGGGTTATCTATAAGAATTTAATTGGGACTTATTTACATGGGCCTATCTTACCAAAGAATCCTGCTTTGACATTGTTTTTCTTAGAGAAGTTTTGTGAAAGAAACAATATCAAGTATGATATGGATGAGTTTGATATTTCTTTAGAGGAAGAAGCCAGAGAAAATATAATGAAGAAGATTTTGAAAGAGGGATAAGCATGCTTGATGATAGTAATATAGGAGTAGATCATACTAAGAAGAAGAAATCTCGTATGGAGAAGTATCACAATGCCAATCATTCATCAAGTGATGACATCTTAGATAAGGCGTTTGATGTGAATCCAATTGTTAAGAAGGAAAAGGCTGAGCCAAAAAGACAGAAGGCTTATGAGAGTATCATTGTTAAAAAGGTGGTAGATATCAAACAGTTGAAGAAGGAAGCTTCTGAGTCTAAGAATACAGTCTTTGATATTGAGGATGCTTTTAAGAATTTAAAGCGTGAGCATAAGGATTATGATCGTGATACTCAGTTGGAGATTATGAATGATTTGTTTAATGATAATTTAATTGAGTACAATGATATTCATTCGATTGAAAAGGATGCGACGACTAAGAAGATTGTTATTAGTGAAGATGATTTGATTAAGATGTTGGATGAGAAGAAGGCTTTAAAAGAAGGTGCAGCTTCGAAGATAAGTGATAAGATAGGAAAATCTAAATCTATTTTAAATGTCACTAAGAAGACGTATGTGGCACCAGATATTCAACCTGTTGTAGAAGATTTGGCTGTTCAAGAGTTGGATAAGGGTGAAGTTGTTCAACCTGAAGTGTTTTTGGATACAAGGGCAATCAATGAAGAGACTAAGGTTGTACCAGAAAAAGAAGAGAAGAAAGTGATGATTTCTGGGAATATGATTCTTGGGATTGTCCTGGTTGTATTGGTCATTTATTTGGCTTATTTGATCTTCCAATTTTTTGGATAGGAGGTACTTATGGACAAAAAGATTATTGTTGCAATAGATGGACCGAGTGCTTCTGGTAAATCAACAGTGGCTAAGGTTGTTGCAAATAAGTTGGGTTATAAGTATATAGATACAGGGGCGATGTATCGGGCAGTGACTTTGTATGCAATTAGGCATCATTTGGATGTGGAAGGTTTGTTGAAGGTGATTGATAAAATAGATATTACCTTTGATGAAAAGAATCGTATTTATCTAAATGGTGAGGATGTATCTGTTTTGATAAGAACGAGTGAATTGTCTGATAATACACCTAAGTTTGCGGCGGATGCACGTATTAGAGAACATTTGGTTGCATTACAACAAAAGATGGGTAAAGATAAAGGGATTGTCATGGATGGTCGTGATATCGCCAGTGTTGTCTTTCCTGAAGCTGAGTTGAAGATTTTTCAAATAGCCAGTCCGCTTGCAAGAGCGAAAAGAAGATATGCTGAGTATCAAGATAAAGGGATCTCTTGTGATTTAGAAGAGATTGTAAAAGAAATAGAGTTGAGAGATCATGTCGATGCATCTAGGGATGCTTCTCCGATGATTAAAGTAGAAGATGCAATAGAGTTGGATACGTCTGATTTGAGTATCGATCAATGTGTGGATGCGATTATGGCATTAGTTGAAGAAAAAGTAGGTGAGAGACATGGCTAAAACACCAGTGGTTGCAATAGTAGGGAAACCAAATGTAGGGAAATCGATGTTGTTTAATCGTATTGTTGGTGAAAGATTGTCGATTGTAGAAGATACCAGTGGTGTAACAAGGGATCGTTTGTATGCCAAGGCTTCTTGGTTAACAAAGGAGTTTCGTTTGGTTGATACAGGTGGAATCGAATTAAGTGATGCGCCTTTTATCGAAGAGATTAAAACCCAAGCGATGATTGCCATTGATGAAGCGGATGTTATCATCTATGTTGCGGATGGTCAAATTGGTGTTACCAGTGATGATGAGTATGTGGCTAAGATACTACAAAAGTCTGGTAAACCAGTTATTCTTGCGGTAAATAAGATTGATAATTTTGAAATGTCAGCAAACATTTATGAATTTTATACATTAGGATTAGGAGATCCAATAGCAGTTTCTGTTTCTCATGGGATTGGGATTGGCGATTTGTTGGATCGTGTGATTGCTGATTTACCTGTCTATCATGATAGTGAGGAAGAAGATGTTATTCGTTTTTCTTTGATTGGTCGTCCTAATGTTGGTAAATCTTCTTTAACCAATGCGATTTTAAATGACAATCGTGTCATTGTCAGTGATATTGCTGGAACAACACGTGATGCGGTAGATATTGCTTTTAGTAATAATGGTCAAAAGTATGAAGTGGTTGATACAGCGGGATTGAAAAAACGTGGGAAGATATTTGAAAATATAGATAAGTATGCGGCTTTACGTTCGATGTCTGCGATTACGAAGAGTGATATTGTCTTATTGGTCATTGATGCACAAGAGGGTATCTTAGATCAAGATAAGAATGTGGCTGGTTTTGCTTATGAAGAGAACAAGCCAATCATTGTCGTAGTCAACAAGTGGGATTTGGTTGATAAGGATACCAATTCAATGGTTAACTTTGAAAATGATTTACGTGAGAAGTTTAAGTTTTTGGCTTATGCTTATATCGTCTTTGTTTCTGCTTTGGAGAAGAAGCGTATTCATACAATCTTTAAAGCCATTCAAGATACATACGAATCGATGAACAAGCGTGTGTCAACATCTGTTTTAAACGATGTGATTTCTGATGCACAAGCGATGAATCAAGCACCGATGTTTAATGGTGGACGTGTACGTATATATTATGCTTCACAAGTAGCGGTTGGTCCACCAACCTTTGTCTTCTTTGTAAATGATGTTCAATACATGCATTTCTCATATGAGCGTTATTTAGAGAATCGTTTAAGAGATGCTTTCGGGTTTGAAGGGACACCGATTAAGATTATTTTAAGAAAGCGAGTGTAGGTATGAAAATTACAGTATTAGGAAGTGGTTCTTGGGGAACGGCTTTGGCACAAGTTTTGGCTGATAATAATCATGAGGTTGTTGTGTATGGCAATAACGTTGGTCAAGTGGATGATATCAATCATGGGTATAACAAACAATTCTTTGATGATTTGAAGATTAATGATAAAATAAAAGCAACGACAAACTTAGAAGAAGCTTTGGATAATACCGATGTCATATTAAGTGTGGTACCTACCAAGGTAACAAAAATAGTCTTGAAAGAAGTCTTACCTTATTTAAAAGAAGATAAGAAAGTCTATATCGTCAACGCTTCAAAGGGGTTTGATCCAGAAACCAATGAGCGTATGTCAGATACGATTCGTCATACCATACCAGAGAAATATCGTCATGAAGTGTGTTCGATTATTGGGCCTAGTCATGCTGAGGAAGTGATACTTCGTTATTACACAGCGATATGTTCAGTATCTTTGGATAATGAGGTCGCTATCTTTATACAACAGTTATTCTCTAATGAATATTTTAGGTTGTATACCTTGAATGATGAAGTAGGTGCTGAATATGGGGTTGCCTATAAGAATGTATTGGCTTTGTGTTCTGGGATTATTACTGGAATTGGATTGGGTGATAACACACGTGCTGCTTTATTAACGCGTGGTTTACATGAGATGATCAACTATGGTTTGTCTAAGGGTGGTAAGTTAGAAACTTACTTAGGATTAACTGGGATTGGTGATTTGATTGTTACAGCGACATCTGTTCATTCACGTAATTATCAAGCTGGTTTAAAAATAGGAACGAATTTATCGGCTAAGGATGTTATCAATGATGAGGCATCAACAGTAGAAGGGATTCGTACATGTAGTGTGATTTACAACGATAGCAATGCGATGGGTGTAGAATTACCTATTGTTAATGAGTGTTATCAAGTGTTATTTAATGAAGAAAATCCTGTCTTGGCAATTAAGAAGTTAATGTCAAGAGAGTTAAAAGCTGAGAAAGAGCGTAATATTTAAAAAAGTGAGGAGGAAACAATATGTTTTTTGGTTCAGGAGATAGTTTTTTATTAATTATTATACCGATTGCTTTGGCAATTTGGGCACAGTCTTCTTTAATGAAGAATTTTAGAACGTATTCGCAATTGAGAACCCATCGTAATATATCGGGTGAGCAAGCAGCACGTTATATATTGGATCGACATGGTTTAACCAATGTACCTGTTGTTAGAAGTAATGGGGGTACCTTAAGTAATTTTTTTGATCCAGTTAAGAATGTGGTTAATTTATCAAGTGAGGTTTATGATGGTTATTCAGTAGCCAGTGTGGCGGTTGCGGCACATGAGGTTGGACATGCCATTCAACATCAAGAGCGTTATTCTGTGATTGATATTAGAAATAAGATTTTGCCAGCAGCTCAAATTGCTTCAAGTTTTTCTTGGGTAGCCATCATGATTGGTTTGATTACTGGTTTCATGGGCATGTTTTATACCGGAATTATATTATTAGGTGTGATTGCCTTATTCCAGTTGGTGACTTTACCATTGGAGTTTGATGCATCAAACAGAGCTTTAAAAAACTTACAAGAATACAGTTTGTTGGATTCTAGTGAGTTGGTACCAGCACGTAAAGTTTTAAAATCAGCTGCAATGACTTATATCATTGCTTTGGTTGGTACAATGGCACAAATAGCACGTTTATTACTTGTCAGCAACAATAGACGTAGATAGTTAGTTAGGGGCGATTGGATTGAAACAAAAAGGTTTCCAATATATTGGATTTTCGATTATCGTTATATTCTTATATACCATTATCACCAATTTTGGTGCCTTTTCAGGTTCTTTAAACAGTGTCTTTCAAATTGTTAAGCCAGTTGTATATGGAATCGTGATTGCTTACTTCTTATATCCATTGGTTATATTGATTCATGATAACTTTTTGGTAGATGTAAAAACCCAACGTCATCCACGCTTAGGCTTTGCTTTAAGTGTTGGTTTGGTTTACCTATTGGTATTGTTCTTGTTTTATTTACTCTACTTATTAGTGGCACCTGGATTGATGGAGGCTATATTCTCATTGGCCAACATTGATTACCAAGTGGTTGGAAACAACTTAATTTCTTGGTGGAACGATTTAGCACAAAACTTACCATTTGATGGTGGGATTGATGGAGAAGAAGTCATTTCACAAGCCTTGGATTGGTTGGCAAACTTCTTATCGATTGAAAACTTAACCAGATATATTAATAACATTGCCAATTTAACAACTTCAGCCTTTGCGATTTTTATGGGAATCATCGTATCAATTTATATGATATTAGCCAAGGATGAACTCTTTAGTGCAAGTGATAAGTTTTTCCAATTGATCTTTACTGAAAAAAGATTTAAGTTAGCAAAAAAATACTTCTTACATTTTGAAAAAACCTTTAAGAAGTTTGTGGTTGGTTCATTGTTGGATGCCTTAATCATTGGTATCCTGGCATTTATTGGTTTGTTAATTTTAAGAGCACCTATGTTTGCCTTACTGGCTATCATTATCATGGTAACCAATGTTATCCCATACTTTGGACCATTTATCGGTGGGATACCAGCGGTATTGATTACCATCTTTATTACTGGATCACCACTACATGGATTGTGGGTTGGATTGTATATTCTAGCCATCCAACAATTTGATGGCATTTATTTAAAACCACGTATCTTCTCAGATGCAGTGGGTGTCTCAAGTGTATGGGTGTTAATCGCCATCATTGTAGGTGGGGCAGCCTTTGGTATTGTCGGTTTATTACTGTGTGTACCAGTAGCCGCAACCATTAAAGATATCTTCAATGAAGTCTACGATTATACAATGGAAAAACGTGAAAAAGAAAAAGTTAAAAGTGCAAATGTGAAACTCTAGGTTAATCTAGAGTTTTTTTGTATGTAACTTTACTTACATCATAGATGGTTTAATAAGGCTTTTTTTTATTAAGAATAAAATATGTACGCATAAAATTTTACTTGTTGTCAACATTGTTTTAATATATAGTATATATGGATTTAAGAGAAAATATAAAAATTCGTGAAAGAAAGAGGAAATAAAATGGATAGATTGTTAGAGCAATACTTAGTTGATAATGGTGTTACTTCTCAAGATGACAGCAGATTTACTGTTGGTAATACAGAATATTTCAAATTGATAAGACAAGATATTTTAGTAGGATTAGATTTCTCTATTAAATATATTTGTGGGATTGAAATCAAAGCTTTCTTTAAAGCCTTTGGGATTGATATTACCAATATGGAATTAATTAAACAATCATTGCCTGTATTCAGTGTTAAAGATAAAACATATGTGAAAGCAGATTTCCATGTATTGAATAATATTGTTGCTGATATTTATGAAAGCAATGATGTCTTCAACACAATGCGTGATAACATTATTTTTGGTATGGATGTTAAAGAAGCAACCGGTATTGGTAGTGAAGTTATCAACTGGTGTGACACAAACAAAGAATCAACACCAAAAGCCTAAGGGCTTTTTCTTTTTTAGGGGTAAAATATCATTGAGTATACAATAAAAATTGACTTAATAAATAACGATTAATTTGTATAAAAATTATTTATGTTTAAGATAAGTATTTATTGACTTGATACTTTAAAATGGTATATAATACTACTTGACACAAAATGTCATCTTGTAGCCCCGGAAACTACAAAATGATCTAGGAGGATTTTCAAATGCGTCAAACGACAATGGCAAATATTGCTACAGTAGAACGTACTTGGTATGTTGTGGATGCAACAGATATGACTTTAGGTAGATTATCTAGTCAAGTTGCTTCAATCTTAAGAGGAAAAAACAAACCAACTTTTACGCCACATGTTGATTGTGGTGATTATGTAATCGTAGTAAATGCAGAAAAAATTAAATTAACTGGTAACAAGTTAGAGAAAAAAATGTACTATAACCACAGTGGTCACATTGGTGGATTAAGAACAAGATCTGCAAAAACAATGGTAGACAAATATCCAACTGAAATGCTTGAAAGAGCAATCAAAGGGATGTTACCTAAAACAACTTTAGGACGTCAACAAGGAATGCACTTATTTGTATATGCTGGAAATGAGCATCCACACAGTGCACAACAACCTGTTGAATTAAAATTAAAAGGTTAAGAAAGGAAGGGATCTATTTATGTCAGAAGTAATGTATAGAGGAACTGGACGTAGAAAAAGTTCAGTGGCACGTGTAATGTTAGTACCTGGAAATGGTCAAATTACAATCAATGGTAAAGATGTAAGAGAATATCTTCCTCATGAAGTTTTAGTAACAGACTTAAGTCAACCTTTAGTTTTAACTAATACTGCAGACAAATTTGATATTAAAATTAATATCAATGGTGGTGGATTCAATGGACAAACAGGAGCAATTAGATTAGGTATCGCTAGAGCTTTATTAGAAGCTTCAGCTGATTATAGACCTGCTTTAAAAGCTGCTGGTATGTTAACAAGGGATGCACGTGTTAAAGAACGTAAAAAATACGGACTTAAAGGTGCAAGAAGAGCGCCACAATTCTCAAAACGTTAATTTTATATTTACGATTATCAAAAAAGCACTTCGGTGCTTTTTTTCATTTCTTATGATATAATGAATAAGACATCAAGAGAGATGGAGGCATTAGGGCCTTTGAAATCTCAGCAACCTGCTTATAAGTAAGGTGCTAAATCCTACAGATAATATCTGAAAGATGCTAAAAGTTAGAGTGTAATTTTTAAGTAGCTTTCATCATAGAAGCTACTTTTTTGATGTCAACATTTAAAAGAAAGAGGTTGAGATTATGAAAGAATTATCTAAGAAGAAAATGAAGTTTTTACCAAGCAAAGAATTACCGGTACAATTATTAGTTGATCGTTTTGGTTATGCGATGGATGAAGTAAGAGAGAGTGATTTTAAATTTAAAATCAAACATTTTGTTTTAAGTGAAATTGGTTTGGGTTTTAAAGAAAGAGATCCCTTAATAGATGAAAGATTGGATCAATTAATTGATAGCTATGATAAAGATTACCTTAAAAAACAGAAGTATCCTTATGCGGATGAAATTATTGATGAAATAGTGGACATTACCATTGAGCATCCAATGTCAATTAAACAATTTTATCTCTTTAAGAAAATTGTAGATGCATGGAATAGCCAATGTGTGAGTGGTATCTTTAATACAATAGCTATGTACAATGATGTCGTTAAAAAAAGTGGATTAAACTATCATAAATCAACAAAGTATTTTGCCCAGTTATTGGTTGTTTTTGATAAGTCTAACTTACCTAAATCTTACCCACTGAATCTTGAACAATACAAATAAAGGACTAGCTTGGCTAGTCCTTTTACTTACATTTTTTTAATCATGGCTTTACTTTGTATCTCTTCAATATTTCTTGTACCAGCCATCATCATAATGGCAGATAATTCTTTTTCTAAAATATCATAAACAGATTGTACCCCTTGTGCGCCTCCTTGATGTAAACCATACAAGATAGGTCTACCCATGGCGATGATATCTGCACCTAATGCTAGTGCTTTAAAGATGTGTTGACCTCTTCTAGTCCCAGAATCAAAAATAACTGGCACACGCTTGTTGACGGCTAATGAAACTTCTTCTAAAAGATCGATACAAGCAGGTCCACCTTCTAATTGTCTACCCCCATGATTGGATACCCAGATACCATCAACTCCGGCTTGAATCAAACGTTCGACATCCTCTTTACATTGAACCCCTTTAATAATAACAGGCAGATTGGTTTTATCTTTAATATACTGAATGTCTTGTAAAGACAGATTATTTTTAGCAGCGTTAAAGATAGCCGCTATATCAACCCCTAGACCATCTTGATTTTGATAAAATGTATCTAAGTTACCAAATGAAAATGGGAATTTAAAATTTAAACGCTTGTCCCACAAACGATTACCAACAACTGGTGCATCTGCTGTTACAATGATGGCTTTTGCTCCAGCTTGAACAGCCTTATCTAACATCCAATCGTTGAATGATTGGTCTTTATTTAAATAGATTTGAAAGAAGAGATTGCCTTGTGGATTGGCTTGTCTGATTTCATCTAAAGTAAAGGTAGAGTAGGTCGAAGCACAAAAGATAGATTCTTTTAATAAAGTACCTTTCATAGCATCTTTTTCACCATTGACATGCATCAAGCCATTACCCGCAACCGGACAGGTAATGATTGGACTTTGTAAAGGAATGCCGAGTAGTGAAGTGGATAAATCAACAGAAGGTATCCCCATCATACAACGTGAGATAATGCCATACTTGTTGAAAGCATCCTTGTTGGCATTTAAGGTATATTCATCACCAGCGCCACCAAAGACGGACATAAACGAGGGTAAATCCATCGCTTCTTTTACGGCTTGTTCTAAATCATCGATAGAGATGATGTCTAATAATTCTTCTTTATTGCTGGCTATATAAGTACTCATGGGTTACCTCTTTCTTATTAAAATAATTGCTTTATTAAAAATATTATACTAAAAGTTAAAGTTA
>Ga0268261_10003215_pt1 | contig 11947 bp, 12 predicted proteins | sample TergutNc150P1_FD_190353 | JGI IMG/M metagenome (GOLD analysis project Ga0268261, IMG submission 190353) | Nasutitermes corniger P1 segment gut microbial community from laboratory colony in Florida, USA - Nc150 P1 (SPAdes) (version 2) | ecosystem: Host-associated > Arthropoda: Insects >... | reverse complement strand
GATGTTAAGTACAGATATTAACATTACAGAAACCACATATTCCTGCCACTTTCAATATGAATTTGGTAATCAGTAAGTGTGTAACAGCTGTCAAAGTTTCAAACTTCACTGGCCATTATCTCCCAACCCGTTCAACTTTGGATATAGGTGTTTTGGGTTATATCGGTATACTCTAACATAAGGAACACCCTCCCGAAGTCTGGCACATTCCTCCTGTTCCACCCTGTATATTTTACAAATTGTATAACTGTTTTAAAGGTAAACTCGGCTGTGTAAAAGACATACCAGATACTACTGGTGCAAGAAATGTAATTAACATTAAAATCCACACCAGTAATGTAAGCCTAGCCATGCCACAGGAAGATGTGCCGTTACGCGAATTGAGTTCACCAACCCCGGAAACCCAACCACGAAAAACGCAGACTGCGAACCTCAAAATCTTGCTTCTGAGACCAACTGAAGTGTAAACTGGTCTCCATTCAGGGAGGGGGTGTTACATATAGGGGACATAGGTGTACGCATTATATGTACAGATTGGTTCTCCCTTTTGTTATGTGTAGACGGTAAGACGGATACAGGCGTTTATACTTACTGGTTTCTCCCCTGTTTGCTAGGTGTAGATGAGGCAGGTGTATGCATGTCTTGACTTTCTTCAAACAAGGGGAGGTTTCTGATCTTTTCCTTTCCTTGCGGATGCTGCATTATTAATGCCAAGTACTCCGCAGGTGTTAGACCAGGGGTTACGGGCAGATGTATTGGTTTATTGACAGGTTTATCTATTTCATGTAACATTGTACATTGTACTGAGTTTTTAATAGCTTGTCTTCGAAGCCGAGATGGCACTTTCAAACTGGAAGTAAGACTGACAAGCCTTGTCAGTTCCTACTGTGTATCGTGACAATAAAGCCTGTTGGTCTTAGTAACTGTTGTACACGAGTTGTACCCCGAGTGCACGTCCATTGCTCCCGCTCGGCAACTACCGCATGTACCTGCGCGGGTGAGAACGCATTAACTGTCGTCAGCCTGCCAAGTCCAGCACGGGTGACTGTTGGTGCAGAAACAACACCTCACAAACAGCTCGGTGATTCAAGAGATCCCTTCCCAGCTCCCGACAGATACAACATACCGACAAAGAAAACTGGTGTCATACGCGGGGTTGGACACAGCCTACTTTTGAAGTACACCTAGCAACTTAACACTTCTGCGTATCCTGATTCATCATTCACCACCGGCACCGCTAGTGGTTGCATAGCGTGCCCCGACGAGAAGGGACTGCCCTGCGTTGTGTATCGGACTGTCGTTGCCGTTGTAACAAACAATGTTCGACTACTCGAGCCCTAGTCGAAGACTGATTTTGTTACAATGGCGGCTCCACTCATCTTCACCCAGTCAGCGGGGCGAGAACACATTTTAGAGGCCATCGAAAAGCCTTTCTAAGAAGACTCCACTGGCAGCCTGAGGTACCGTGACAGGTTCCAGAACTACGAGGGTCGACGGGTCCTGCTTCCTGCCACTCAGCCGCCCGAACGCGTGACACCACTGCTGGGACTTCGTGGGACCCCTGCGACTACTGCAGCCACGAAGACGTCGCTGGTGAGTTGCACTCAAATTTTATTTAGATTCACCGGAATATCTGCTACCCTGTAGCAGTGCCTGCTAGTACAGCTATTGAGAAAGAGATGTTAAGGAAATTACCGCCTGTTTGGGAGTGTGGTTACTAATACCGTGTGACCGAGTGAAAATATAATACTTGTTCGTTGACTGTAAGGCATAATGCATGCCGAAAATAGTGATTTAGCCGACAATGCCTTGCATTTCTGTAGTATGACGGAGGCGATGAAATTGATTACACATCCATTTGATGGTGATAAAAGAAAGCTACGTGAATTCATTGAAAATGTACCTGTGGTTTTCGAGTTAGTGGACCCCTCGAAACACGTTTTGTTGAGATTTGTTAAGGCTAAGAACTGGCGACGCCCGATCTAAGTTAATGGTGAGGGACCTTACAGTTGGGAACTGGTGAAGGCCATTTTAGAGGAAAATTACGCAACAAGGCGTACGTTGGATTACTACGCATGCAAGATGTGCTAGACAAGGCAAAAATGAGAGCAGAGCATCATGATGGAATAAGATTGAATTACAAGCCGACTTAAGGGAAGCTGCTAGAAGGGTTTGTAGGCCTGAGGGAATTTTAGGAGGCATGGGCTTAATTAACCATTTAGGAAAGGCCTGTTTCATCCAAGGCTTGACGAACGAGCGTATTCAAACCATTGTTCGAAGGAGTGGGGAGTCGATCCTCCTGTCACAGGCTATTGAATTGTAGTTGGAAGAATGCACAATTCTTTCAGCAAATGAGAGGTCACCCTCAGCAGCTAATGGGCCCCCTTAAGGTGTAATAGATGTAACCGACCGGGACATGTAGCGAGTAAATGCATCGAGTTGAGTAAGGTTTCCCCCAGCAGTGTGAAGTCTGTTTTGAGTTGCTTTAATTGTGGGCGTGAAGGTCATATCGCCCGGAATTGCCGGAAACACACACGTAAAGTAGATATCGGTAAGGATATTGAAAATGAGTTTGGGAGTGTCGGTCGAGACGCTCGCCTTAAGGATGGTGTCGGTAGAGACACCATTAAGTTTAGTGGAACCCACAGTAAGGGCTGGGTCAGATCTGGGAACGACAGAAGGGAGTTGTCGAGCAACCCGACAACCGCCCGACGTTTGAAGTAAATGGTTGTCAGATTTCGATTAATGAATGCAATGTGCACCACATGTCCAGATTAGATACTGTAACAATTGGAGTTGACCTGGGTAAGACAAGAAAGTTAAGATTTTGGATAGATACTGGAGCCGAGATTTCTATTATAAGAGGCACTAAGCTGAAATCTGAAGTTAATTTTGAGCCTGTTAATGACATTAGCGTGAAGGGTATTTCTGACGCCTTACTGAGAACTGAAGGAACTGTGCTGTTGAAATTGTTTACCTTAACTCATGAAACTACTCACTTGTTTCATGTTATGGGAGAAGACTTCGGTTGTAGACATGACGAGATACTAGGACGAGATTTTTGGAAGGATAGAGGTGCCACTATTGACTATTGTAAACGTGTGATTACTATGAGTGAAGTAGTGTTGCACTTCGATGACACCCGAGACAACTGACTCGACACGGTTGCTGATCGAAAATTCTATGACCGAAAGCATTGTGCGTATCCCCACTGTCTAGTGGATTTGGGATTGTTACTAAGGAAGAATTAGCCCCTGGGGTGTATTTAGCAGAAACGCTAACTGAAGGGATTGACGGTTACTGCGTTACGAGTATTACAAGCACTTCCGAAGTAGATGTTACCATAGAACCTCCTATCTTGAATTGGAAGCTCAGATTGGTTGTGACAGCTCGACTTTAATCTTTTCAGCTTCGATAAGTGAGAACTGTAGTAGGCTGTCTAAATTGCGTGATGCGTTAAGGACCGATCATTTGAATAGTGAGGAGAGGGCTTCTCTCGTAGGGATTTGCAAGGAATGTCTTTAGGTTGTCGGGAGATAAACTAACTTTTACCACCGCCGCGGAGCATACTATACCGACTCCTACCACCCGACGCGAGGGATAAATACCAAACCCTACCAGATTCCTGAGGTGCATAGAGAGGAAGTCCGTAGGCAAACAGATCAAATGTTGCTAGACGGAATTATAGAGCCAAGCGAGTCCGTGAAATTAGCAGATTTTGGTCATCCCTACGAAGGAAAACGCCTCCGGCAGAAAGAAATGGGTAGTTGATTTCCGGAAACTTAATGAGGTTGCCGTGGGAGATAGCTTCCCCTACTTATAGAAACCGAGATTTTAGACACTTTGGGAAATTCTAGGTATTTTTCATCAATAGATTGCGAGAGTGGATTTCTCCAGGTTCCTGTGCGACCTGAGGACCAGGCATAGACCGCGTTCAGTACCCGGGAAGGACATTTTCATTACAAACTATGCCATACGGGTTAAAAGGAGCCCCTGCCACCTTTCAAAGATTAATGACTGCTGTTCTTAGTGGTATTCAGGGCATTAAATGCCTTGTTTATTTGGATGATGTAATTTTTGGACAGAACTTAGAAACGTACAATAATAGACTCCGTGAGGTTTTCAGTAGAATGAGGAAACAAAAACTGCAGCCTGAAAAGTGTGAATTTTTGCGGAAGGAAGTTTCGTATCTTGGCCATGTTGTAGGGCCAACCTGACAAGAAGCTGTAAAGGACTTTCCTGAACCCAAGCCTACCCGCGAGCTAAAAGGATTTTTGGGCCTCGCCGGCTACTATAGAAGATTTGTTCCCAACTTTAATAAGCTGGCTAAGTTGTTAGCAGAATCGTTAAAGAACGTTCCTTACGATTGGAATGAAAAAGCGGAAGCAGCCTTTGTTACCTTGAAGATGTTATGGACAACTGAGCCCTTGTTGCATACCCTGACTTTACCCGACCTTTTGTGTTAACGACAGGCCCTAGTAACGCTATAGGTGCCGTTTTAAGTCAAGGACCCATTTGGAAGAATTTACCGATTGCGTACGCTTCCCGTACTCAAACGCCGAGAAGAAGTACCCTACTATAGAGGAGCTGTTAGGCATAGTTTGGTCTTGTGTTTCAGATAGTATCTTTATGGAAGGAAATTTACAATTGTGACAGACCACCGACCACTCACCTGGATTTTTAGTGTTAAAATACAAAATACAAAAAGGGATCCAGTAATACTAATGCTAATAATGCACTTAGTCGAATGCACGTAACAGTATTTTACGGCCAGACAGGGCGTTAAAACGGAACCGACTGAAGAAAAGAAACTTGCATGACAGACCACTAGGAGGATATCTCGGTATGAATAGAATATATAATAGGATGGAACTTTTGACCTCCTGGCCCGGTATGAAACAGGAATTGGAAGAGTATATAAAACGATTTAATATGACAAAGGAACAAAATCACTCAAAATAAAACTAAATTGCCGATGGAACTACTACCCCTGAAGTAGTTTGGGATAAATGCGCTCTTGATATTGTAGGACCTTTGAACCAGACAACTGACGGACACAAGTATGTTCTGACGTTTCAGGATGAGCTCTCAAAGTTCACCTTAGCTATACCGATAGTTCAGCAAGACGCCATGACGGTAGCCAGAGCTTTTGTTGAAGAGATTATTTTGAAATTTGGAATTCCCCAGTCCATACTGACGGATCAAGGATCAAACTTTATGAGTGAGGTCTTTCGAAATGTGCAAAATTTTGAAAATTAGAAGGATAAAGTGCACTGCTTATCATCCGCAGACGAACGGCGCGCTCGAAAGGACACAAAGTCCTTGTGGAATATCTCAGGTTTCTTTTTGAAGACGAGAGTAACTGGGATAGGTGGTTGCCCTACGCCACTTTTGTGTTTAATACGACCCCTCACACTTCCACTGGGTTCACGCCGCACGAGCTGTTATTCGGCCGGAAACCCAACATTCCAGGACTATTCCAGAGAGACCCCTGACGATGTATATGCTTATGATTTTGTTAAAGAACTGCAATCTCGTTTGCAATCGAGTTATCAGGTAGCTAGGAACAACCTTGTTCGACACAAGGAACGTAGTAAGGAATACCATGACCGTAATGTAAACACCCCCTTGTTTACCGCTGGTGATAAGGTTCTGTTGCATGACGAACGGATCAGAAGAGATCTGCTGTCTTCCCCTTGGATAGGACCATATGATATTGTTGACATCGACGTTAATGTGACCTTGAAATTGCCCCGTAACAAGACGTTGCCAAACGTCTGAAGCCCTTCTTTTGACTACTTGCAGGACCATGATTCCTATTACGCCGAGGTTTCTGATTTAGAAAAGGAACAGCTTGAGCTTTTGAGTCTTTCCAAAGAACAAGTAACAGTTGTTAAATCTACACCAGGGTCACTAAACTTCACCCTGTTAGCAGTGTCTGAAAATAACAATGCTATCTAAGGGACTAGACGAAATGGCGAAACATAAGAGAGCACGATGGTGAAATTAGATATGTTTACGGGAACGTGCTTGATACGATCAATGAGCATAATATGCAATTGGAAAGAGCACTGGGTAGTGTAGAAGGGAGTATGATATTTTGATAGACGCCATTTTAAATTCTCAGAAGGGAATTTTACAGCTCTATATTATCACGCCCGCCCAGATTGTGAAGCAGATAAAGGCTAGCCAGACTGATATTCCGGCTGAATTTACAGTTCCAGTCCCCGTGAGTACAACTCTTCAGAACCTAATTGTACATATAATTGATTTGGATGTATTTATTAAGGATAATTTTTAGTTTACGTAATTCGTTTACCCCTAACGAATCACGTCAAATATAATGTGTGCCACGTTCTTCCGTTACCCGTCCGGTTAGAAGATGCCAGTAACCGGTTTATTTTCATATTGCCGGAACGTGAGTACTTACTGATGGACACCGCTAAGCGGTATTATGCAAGGTTGGGGATAAACGAATTCCAAGAGTGTAAGCTGATAACAACACGTAGTAGAGTGTGCAAACCAAGCAACCCCGTGCAATTGACACATTTGCATGAATGCGAGGTAGAAATGCTGCAACCTCTTAGGGCCATCCCTAGTAGCTGTTCGCAGAGGATTGCTGAAATTAACCAAACGGCTTGGACCCAGTTAGACGGTAATGAGTGGTTGTATGTCGCTCCGCGACCTGACACCCTCACTATTTTGTGCCCCAAGCAGGAACCAACAGACATTGTAGTCGAAGGTACTGGTAGGCTAGGAGTTGGTAGTAACTGTAAGTCCTATGGTGCCAGGGTCCTTATTCAGGCGCATGCTGTTGTGAGTGCGAATAACTCCGAAAAGGATATTCCGCATATATCTTTGGACTATTACTGTTGTGAATTTATAGGAAAGGAGATCAAGTTCAACGATATTCATTTGGAATTACCACTGAAGGGAGTAATAAACCGATTAGATGACCTAAGATTAACCAGTCATAAGGTAGATGAAGTCATCAGACTTATTTTGGAGCAAGAGTGGAAAATTAAGCACTCCACCTCTTACTCTCAATTGTCATTTTTGACGTATGTAGGTATGCTTACCACTGGACTAGTCATGAACATTTTTTGTTACTGCTGCTGCTGCAGGTGTTGTAAACGGAAGTATCCTGTTCTTTAAATGGTGGAAGGACAACAATCCATGTACTACTATCATCATAAAACATAAGATAGTAAACTCAGTGCACTCGTCCAGAGAAAGCTTGAGACCTGTGTCAAGATCTAATCGTTTAAGAGGTTCCGTGCAGAAAGATGCAATTGATGAAACTGAACTTGTAAACTTAAGGACATGCAATAGACCAGTGGCCCCTTCTGGCAAACAATAGTAGCCCCTTGGTAATTTGAAGTATATTAAGGACGTGTTCAGCTTACACCCTATGTTACACCCTATGTTATGACTATGAAATGTACCAACTTCTTGCATCAGCTTACTATTTCTGTGATTCGATGTGTTAGTGACAGGTGTCAAATTACTTTTATTTTGTATGTATGTGTAATCAAGTGTCCTTTTTCAAGGGTATATTATGTCTGTAACGAGTTAATTTACAGATTTTGTAATGAATTATTTTAATGTTACTATAGTTATTGGTAGTGTTTCTAGATTGCGGATTAGAATTGTTTTTGAGGAATTAAAATGACGTATCCGTAATGTTTGACTTTTGAAAAGTTGCCAAGTGTTTGAAAATTGAGATGATTGATACCTTGGTATATCATAAAATCTAGCAACACTCTAGGACTCATTGACACATATTAGTGACGTTAGATTGTTTAAAAATTTTGTAACAACAAAACTTTTATAAAAAAGGGGGAGGTGTCACATATGCAGGTGTGTTGTGCGAGGGTGTATTTGCTGGATCTTTCCGGCTAGAGTTCACCTGCAGGATACAGGTATTTTGAGATGCTGTTGACTCCGCAATAAGTTATAAGCCTCTCACCCTAAGGCAGTAGTGCACCTGTCAATTAACTGACAGAGAGGGTGAGACTGGCGACTTCTAAAACCCTCTGGCTGCTTAAGCGGGTCACTTGTAGACTTAAGGGTGTTTTGTGAAATCAACCAATAGTTGTGTTGTTCACGCCCTCTCCTAGTTATAAGCTAGGCCAATAAGGTGGTGGCCACACCCATGCCTCGGTACATGTACTTGCGCGAGTATGATGAGTCGTATAGTCTAATGTAACTATGTCTCGAGGAAATATTCCTGAACATTACACTCTGCTTGTCGTACAACTCCAGCTACACCACTCTATCTACGCTTCAAGAATAAATCTACTGTTGTACTTCTCCAATGTTGGCTTGAAATTCATTTCGCAAGTGTCCGACGGATCCTTCTCACAAACCGCTCGGTGATTCAAGAGATCCCTTCACAGCTCCCGACAGATACAACACTACTCAGCTAACCGGCGAACAAGGAGATGACCACTAGCGATTTTCTGTTATCTAATATCTGTCAGCTGCTCAAATGCGTATGTCATGTATCTGCATAAAGGCAAGCTGACCAGATTTGAATTCATGAAGAGTATAGGCATGTCTGCTGAGAGAACACATGAAGACGAGGCTGCAAATCCCAAATCTACCGCATGATCTCAGAAAAATAATTTCAAACTCTAGAAGAGCAAAGAGAAGGGGTACTGAAAAAAATCCAGACAAAAGAAAGGAGCGACAAGTTAGAAAAGCTCAAGAATTGCCGTTATTGCCCCTACTCAGTAAACAGAATGACAGCATACAAGTGTGTAAAGTGCGAAACACCCAACTGCCTACAGTGCTCAAAGAAACTGCAAAGTTTGCGTAGAAAACTTGTAACATTTCCCTTATGTTGTAGAGTAGATCTAAGGCATACAAGTGTGCAAAGTGCAAAACACCCAACAGCCTACAATGCTCAAAGAAACTCTGCAGTTTGTGTAGAAAACTTGTAACATTTCCCTTATGTTGTAGAGTAATCTAAGGCATAACACTGCACAGCTAGCAACATAAAGGTAAAGAAATGAGTACTCGATATTATCTTGATTTTCATGTTTTTATGCATCTCTAGAAAATATTACGTAATGCAAAGAGAATCAAAATACACATAAATTATGCAAACAGTAATTTCATTATAGACCGTTCCCTTCACAATGAAAAATATAGAAAGAAAATGATCGTCACCGTCTCTCAGACGGATGTTAATGTTAGCGTCTGTAATACAGATGTTACCAACTAAGGGTTAATGATTGGTGGAACTGAGTAGATTCCTAGTCATGGCTGGAAGGGGAGAACACCGTACAACTCTTATTCATTGGGTGCGGCAGGGATCCGAAGTCGGAAACCCGGTGTCAACTACGTGGACGCTGGTATAATTGTGGTAGCATGAAGGTCCAAGAGGCAGAGAGAGAGTAGAACCGTGATAAGTGTGGGACTGAAAGTGTTAAATACTGCAGGATTTGCAAAAAGCGCTGCGATCAATTGATAAACTGAAGTCTAGAAAAGGGTAGTAGCTCGAAGAAAAATTACTAATGGCGGCAGCTGGCACGAGGGATACAGTGCCTGTAATGCAAAAGATTACAAAGTGCATGATGATCGGTGAATGAATTTTGGGCAATCTTGGAGCAGAACACGGTGATATGGTGGACAGAAAAGAAAGGATCTAGGTAGTCCAGAAACTGTTATTAATCACGTTACTTGAGAACGAGAAATCTTGATTTTATTATGGCAGAAGTATATGCGTTGGTGGCTGTAATGATTAGCGGTTATAGTTTGTGTATGAATTTTAAAATTGAATTTAGTTTTGAGGTGTTCTATTGTCACCTGCACTAGACTATGTTGGTCACCTCTCTGGTCTCACGGCAGTTGCATGGGAAAGGCAACTAAGCATTCACGGCCCAGCAACGGACTTTGGTCAGTTCCACGCCACCCTAAGAATGAGTTCTGACGAATTGTAAGGTGCCGTTCATGCCGTAATTATGACGTGATCAGGGAGTGGCAAGAATGCCTTTATTAACCAAGTGTTTAGGGGCCAGAGCGTCTGTTATCGTCTTGCCGTGACTGAAGAGTAACCACCCTGCTTACGCAAGCACATCAGTGACTAAGTTAAATTGTTGATGTGTAAAGTGTGATATAAACAAGTTGAAACTCATAGAAAGGTAGGTAAGCAATGCTATAAGAGAATCGGTAGAAACAGCGAGATTGTGTCGTTGAGTGTGGAAAAGTTGGGGGTACGTCTGACGTGTTAGTAGTTGATTCCTTATATACTGGGCCTGCGGCTCTTATGCAAACCCGGTGAGAAGCGATAACGCCAAGAAAGAGAGGGAGGCGGAAGTGAAGCTTCTGCCATAGTTAATGTTGTTATAGTGAAAGTGTTAATTAGTTTAGTACCAGGATATACAATTATTATTTTATCTGCTTGAGAATGATTCCTATTGCAGAGGTTACCAACAAGTGGACGGGATTAGACACCCTATCCTAGGACCCATCTATTTTTAGGTACATAATGACAGGCTGAGGGACGTGTTCGCTAGACTGCGAATGCATAATTTGAAGTTACAACCAGATAAGTGCGAATTTTTAAGGAAGTAACATACTTAGGTCATAAATTGACTCCAGAGGGATTATTACCTGACTGATAAAGTGAGAGCAGTGAAGGAATTTCCGACCCCTACAAACACCCGACAACTCAAAGGATTTTTGGGTCTGGCCGGTTATTATAGGAGATTTATTGAGAATTTTAGCAAAATTGCTAGACCATTAACTGCACTTCTGAAAAGAAATACCCCTTTCGTGTGCAACCAAAGTACCGATGAAGCTTTCAACACCTTAAAGAAATTATTGACGGAAGAACCGTTATTACAGTATCCCGATTTCACAAAACCATTTGTCAACCACAGATGCTAGTAATGAAGCGCTGGGCGCAATACTCAGCGCCCAATAGGACAATATTTGCCAATAGCATATGCACGCGGGACTCAATGCTGAGAAACGTTATTCCGTCACGGAGGAGCTCTTAGCTATAGCGTGGGGATGTAAGTACTACCGCCAGTATTTGTTTGGTAGAAAATTCACAATTGTAACTGACCACAAACCGCTCACGTGGGTTTTTAGTGTAAAGGACCCCAGTTCGAGACTTCTTCGTTGGAGAAAAATTGGAAGAGTTCGATTATCAGATAATTTACAAACCAGGAACTAAAAACACTAACGCTGACGCGCTAAGCAGGATAAACACCGCGGAAGTGCGCGCTGACGAGAAAACCAGTTCAGTACCTACTGAGGCAGAGAAAAGAAAAATTTTAAAGGAATTTCATGATCAGCCGATAGGTGGACATTTAGGAATGAACAGAATGTTTGACAGACTAAAACAATATATTTCTTGGCCAGACATGAAAAGAGAAATTAAAGTTTACGTGAAACAATGTGAGGTTTGTCAGAAGAACAAAATCACTCAGAATAAAACTAAATTACCACTGCAGATCACTGACACACCAGACGTAGTGTGGGAAAAATGTAGCATGGACATTGTTAGGCCGTTGACTCCGACTTTATAAGACAAGTACTTGCTTACCTTTCAAGACAAATTGTCTAAATTTACTATAGCTATTCCGTTACGACGGCAGGACGCTATGACAATAGCGAGAGCCTTTGTAGAGGAAATAGTTCGAAAATTCGGAATACCACAGGTTTTATTAACAGATCAAGGTTCAAATTTTCTAAGTGAATTGTTCTCCAATGTATGCAAATTCCTAAGGGTAAAAAGGGTTAAAACCAGTGCCTATCACCCAGCGAACAATGGGGCTTTGGAACGCTCGCAGAGTTCTTGTAGAATATTTAAAACGTTATATTCTTGAAGATCAAACAGATTGGGACCAGTGGATTTCATACGCCACTTTTGTATTCAATACCACACCGCATACTAGTACCGCATTCACTCCTCATAAGCTACTTTTTGGTA
>Ga0268261_10003214_pt1 | contig 11947 bp, 11 predicted proteins | sample TergutNc150P1_FD_190353 | JGI IMG/M metagenome (GOLD analysis project Ga0268261, IMG submission 190353) | Nasutitermes corniger P1 segment gut microbial community from laboratory colony in Florida, USA - Nc150 P1 (SPAdes) (version 2) | ecosystem: Host-associated > Arthropoda: Insects >... | reverse complement strand
CGAGCTGATCACTCGTCCAGAGGAGTCCTACCGACTGTGCTGCGTCATCGTGTGTGATCTAGAAACATCAAGAATAGGTGCTCCATATATATATATATGACATTAGGAGCCTAAGGGTTAATGATTTTTTATTCATCAATAGATGCTCGTTTCAGTGTGGTAAAATTAAGGATAGGATGTATGAGGGTACAGACATGAAAACAGAATTTTAGTGGGAAAACCTAAAAAAAAAAAAAAAAAGACTGTAAGATCTGGGTGTAGTTGTGAGAATGATTTTAAAATGTATCTTAAGGGAACAGGATGGAAGGTAGTGAAATGGATTCATCTGGCTCTGGGTAGGAATTGGTGACAGGCTCTTGTAAATATGGTGACAAAAAGTTATTTATTCACCAACAAATGCATAAGTGATTGTGTTAAAAACAATACAAAAATTTACATTAAAATAGCTCTGACATGTTTCAGTGTAGTCACACCATCTTCAGGAAGCTCATTATCCATGCTTGCTGAAGTTACACTTCGTTAAAATAGTTAATTATGGTACATCGGTGTGTGATTAATTCAGTACTTGCGAACAGTGCAACATACACACAGCAACCACGGCCTACTAATATATGCAGCCACATCACCACCGAATTAATCACACACCGTTGTATGATAATGAACTACTTTAACAAAGTGTAACTTTAGCAAGCACGAATAATGAGCTCCCTGAAGATGGTGTGACTGTACTGAAACATGTCGGAGCTATTTTAATGTAAATTTTCATATTGTATTTAAGACAATCACTTGTACATTTGTTGGTGACCTTTGATGATATCAAGATCCACAGTATGAATGTGAAAATGGTGACAAAACTTCAGGATCCATAAAATATGAGAAATTTGTTAACTACCTGTTTAACTATGAGGGTGTGCTGAAAAGTAAACCTCATAATTTTTATATGGACATGGGTATGCTAACCCAAATAAAATCAAAACAGGTGACTTCTTAAACACTCTCTCTCTCTCTCTCTCTCTCTCTCTCTCTCTCTCTCTCACACACACACACACACACACACACACACGCGCGCGCGCGTGCGTGCGCGTGCACCAGCATGCACACACACACACATACAGAGTTATTTTTCTCCATAATCACTTTTATGTTCTACACACTTTCACCAATGTCACGGTGTCTTCATAAGTCTATCATTGCAGAACTGTGCATACTGATGTAGGATAAACTTAACCACAACCTTGACTTCATCTTCCAATGCACAGTGATGTCCTCTAACATGTTACTTCAGTTTTGGAAACAGATGAAAATCCAGTACTGCCAAATTAGGAATATATGGTGGGTGATCCAGGACAGTGAAACCAACACACTGAATATCTGCACCTCTCCTTGCACTTCTCGGTGTGCAGTCAAGCACTGTCACGATAAAGGAGAGGCTCCTCCATGTGAGGATGAATTCTTCAAAGTCCCACATTTAGCACTCCCTTCATTTCACAGTACAACTCTGAGTTAACAATGGTGCCAGTAGGTTATGCCTTTAACATACTACAGAACTGTGAACATAACTTTGCCAACAAACACTGTAGTCTTAACCTTTTTCAGTGCTAGTTGTCTTTTGCGACACAACTCCACTGACTGTATCTTGTTCTCAGGCTTGAAATGATGCACCAGACTTTCATACATGGTGATAATTCTGTTCATAAATTCATCACTTCGATGTTCATGATGCGACACAAACTGCTGGCCAATATCCAACGCGCGCACACACCTTCCAGCAGCCCACATCTACAATTACAGCCAGCAGTCGCCCACACAAAATGGATGCTTTGTCCACTACTTCCTGCTGAGAAACATAACAATTCTCTTTAATGAGTCATTTAATATGACACTGGTTTGCCTCATCAGTTGCAGTTCATGAACTTCTGCTATGTTGTTACTCATTCATGTTCAGGGAGACCCACTAGAGCTTTCCACCACAAACAGGTGTGGCCCAATGTTGAACAGTACTCATGTTTCTACATTCTTCTCTACAAGAAACTTTCATTCGCAGGTGAAAGTCAATCACAGGCATGTCAGGACCTCATTTACTGCAAGATGTTCCAACCACACTGACATGTTACACTCCGCCAAGTTTATAAGCACTATACAGAGCCCTCTAGTGGCAGAAGTTTAAAATTCAGCCCCACAGTGTAGGAAAGTCTCGTGAACTGAACAAAATTCAGTTTATACTCGAACACAATTCAGTTTATATTCTGTGTTTTAAGGTAAAAAAAAAAAGAATAGACAGCATTACTTTTGAATGCCCCATCATTAACTTCTCAAGGATTCTGCTCCATGGAGGGAATCTCAGACAATTCACTCACCTATAGCCAACATGGCTTCCAATAGTTCTCCTGACAATTCTGCCTCTAAAGCTTGCTCAATGGTACGTCCAGATATATTCTTATATTCCTCAAATATGAGTCTCAGTTGAGGGAAGCTCTCATGCGCCATGATGCGGTTGAACACTTCTTCATCTGTTCCAACTTTTAACTCACCTAGAGAACAAGCAAGATTAAGCATCTGATAATTTATTTGCTGTTAGTTTACTAATGAACTATTACTAAGCAATAACACACTTGAAAGTTTGAAGAATAAAAAATGGATTTATGTTTATTGACAACTTTCAACTAAATATTTTATGAACTGCAAGTGATGAAACTGTGACTAATAAACTGGTAAGTGGTTGTGGGCTGTTTTAATATACTATACCCAATTTTAAAGTCTTCCATATTTTCCACACATTAGGCAATTACTAATGTTAAGTCCAACAAAATGAACCGGTTGTCAGTCAGCATATATCATCATCATCATCATCATCATCATCATCATAATCATCATCATAATCATCACCACCATAATCTCTTAACATGTTTTGGCCCTCTGTGTTCCATCATCAGGGAAAAAACAAAATACAAGGGATGTATAAAACACTGTGTATCATCACCAGAAACTGCAGTGCATATACATGTATAACACAGTGGCAAGTTACATATACACAATATGAATATAAGTTAAAAATTGGAGAATTAAAATTATTAACAAGTGTGTTCAAGTGCTGTAATTCATATGCACATATAAAGTTGCAATTCAATATTAAATTTATTCATACAAAAATCTATTGCATTTCTGCAGTCCTACTGTATGTAATTTTAATTAATATTCATATTGTATACACTTAACTTGCTTTGATTTTCTGTATGTACGAGTACACAGTGAAATTTCTAGTGATGATGCGCACAATTTTATACATCCCTTGCATATTTGGTTTTCTCCCTGATGATGGCCCACAGAGGGCTGAAATACCATGTATGTAGGAGACAATATGTAACGTAATGTACTCGTATGCAAAATTACTACAAGCATATCTTGTTGGTCTATTATGAGTAATAATATAACCTAATTTTTCTTGATGGACTAATTCAGTATGAAGGTTTAGTCAACAGAAAACCTTCAGAATGAGTGCCAAACTCTGTTTATTCCCAGACTACACCTAAATGTTCAGTCAAGTGAATCACGTGAGTGTTATTGTTAAAGTGCTGTACACAAAAATATTATCATGTTTCATGAAGAAAAGCTGAAATATATTGAAAATCTCCTTGAGATACAACAAGAATTCTCTCAGCTCTAACCACCATGTTCACCTCAGCTTAAGGAAAGACTCTGTGCATTCATATCATGAAATAATTTGCTACACCCTTTGAAACTATTTACAAAACAAATTTAGGATACGTCTACCCGTTGTTAAACGACAGGTCTAATGCACGAACACTTCTTTACATAGTTAACGCTTTCCAGGTTATAAATGAAATATGCCATTCTGAAAATGGTCTCTGTTCCTTTAATATCTTCAGTGTGAGACACTATCACAGAAAATACATCTGCCCAGTCACTCTTAAGCACTTAGGCACTCTCTGACATGTATGTGCACAAGGAACAATGAACACACAAAGCAGAAGAATATACTTCTACTGAAAGTCTGAGCACAGGAAGTATTAAAATGTGAAACACAAGTGGGTGTGACGAAGAAGACATTTGCAAGCCCATCAGAAAAATTTCGCAGAACCATCTGTTCTTCGTACACACTTTGATGTACGGTAAAATTTACTATGTTGTACATGTTACTCAAACACAGCCAAGTTCTCAGTGAACACTTTCTTTCTGTTAAAGATCATGATCTGAAACATGCCTCTCACTGAGATCATCTTGAATTAAGGCACTGAACTTTACGTTCTCCAAATATAGGATTAGAATTCACACATTCACACAGAATACAAATAACAGCTCAAACAGGTACTGTACGAATAACACACAAAAAAAAAATATTTGAAATGATTTCACTTAGATATTACATTAAGAACTGAAAGAAATTATCCAAAAATAAATACAGGCTTTGCAGGTACAGCAAGAGAAGGTTTGGGACCAGCAGTGAAAGAGTTATATGTCTCTATAAGAAACAGCAACATAAACATTAACCTTTTAAAGCCTACTGTTACGTGATGCACCAACAGGTTTAACATTCAACAATTGTATGCTCTGCCCACACTGTATTTATGTGTTTTGTATTTATCTGAGAACAAACAGCGACATGTGCCACTTACAGCATAAATTGATTGGTTTTTATAACTGAGATGAAAAGTGTTTACTGCGCGGTACGGACTGGCTCTTTAAATAAGGCAGTCTGCGTTTCGTCTTTAAAGGGTTAGGTACAGTAAAACCTTGTGACATTTGAGGTTCTCAGGGGAGAGTAGGTAAAGGTCCAAGGTGCCTGATATATTATGCCAAAATCTTTAAAACAGGTCATTCAAATTCACTGTATCCTTATAGGTCAACGTCCATTAATTAAAATTCTCTATATACACCACATTTCAGTAAGTTATAGGTGATGGACATTAAATTTAAAAAAAAACTGATATCAGGAACATTCATGTACATAAAAACAGACTTTACTGAATTTTTAAGTTTAAATTGTGAAATTCGTTTTCCATTTTTTTATGAAATGTCACCAACTTTTCTAGAACTGTCTATGAATATGCAAGGTATGAAGGTCTGCAGAACAGTATGTATTGGCCCTTTTTATCAAAAAACACAGCACATAAAAAGTAAAAATCTAGCATTAAAGTTGTCCACTTTGATGGTCAATTTTATACAATATTGTTGCCTTCAGAAGTATGGAAGTTTCTCACAAGCTTCAAAAGTACTTCCCTTCACCCTCTTCACATGTGTACTGGCAACCTTGTCACACTACAAACAAGACAGGCAATGTATATATAATGTAACAAGGAAATGTGTTTGGGAAATTATAATATATTCTTAGCTATCCTAACAGCCTCATGCCAATTTACTTGAATTTATGTTGTGGCAATGATGATGCTACGGAAGATAAAAAATGCCTATCTTCAACATTCTGGTTGAGATAAACATTTCATAATGCTGACACCTCCAATATTCTGGTCCAATTTAACCAAATGTGGATTTTCTTGAGGGATTTTAATAAAAGTCTCCAATATCAAATGTCGCTAAAATCCATCCTGTGGGAGCCGAGTGGACAGATGGACAGACAGACAGACAGACATGTTGAAGCTAATAGTGCTTTCTGCAAGTATATGCAAATGCCCCTAAAAGCCTCTTGGATCTGAATGTTGTGAGCATCCACAACTCAGAATAATGTAAACAAATAACAAGTACTAATAAAGGCTGTAGCAGCCATCATAATGACAGAATACAGTTCTGACATTACTTCATAAAGCACAAATATAGACTTAACATACCTTGAAAAGTACACAATGAAATGTATCATCCCCTACCTGACTCATGAAGTTGAGAAGCCATATTGACGGCGTACTCAGAGGAGGATGGGCAATTCTCATCCCGTTTCTCCTGCAAGTTATGAGTTTCACTAGTTCTGAGAGTAGGAGCATGAAATATTGTTTATGGGTTTGTATGTAGATGTGCATAATTAAAAACAACTGTCACATATAAATTCATACTGAAAAAAATTCTGACAATGGTCTGCTAAGACTCCTTTGATATTTGACCAAAACCTTAACCTAAGAAGAAGCAAGTAATGTGATGGCAAAGTAACTGTTATGTGTTCAGTACAAATAGGATATACCCTTGGCAACCATTCCAAAATCACTCATTTCTTTCCACTATCTAATATATAACAGTATTTTTTGAAGAATACAACAGGCAACATCAACTTAGTCCAAGAGAATGTGGACTTCAGCCAATGAAGTTAATTCAGAAATTATATAATATGGATAACATACAACTTCTTGTAGCACAGCTGGTATGCAACAGTGTCACACACCTCCAAAAACTTTAAAAAATCAAATAATGAAATTAGAATCTTACTCATTGAAAGAATGAAGGTTATATTACAAGTACCCCCACCCTCCCCACAAGTCAAATGTGAGTAGAAGCATATTTACTACCAGAACAACAGAGTGCAAAGGTGTGTTTCAGCACGGTACACATATTTCCATCGTGGAGGCAACTTTGACATTGCAATGCTATCACACTACAGACATTACAACACAGTGTGAACAATTATTTTTCCTTGGATGTAAGTAAATATTCACAATACTGAAATATGTTTCAAATACCACTGGTAGATCTTAATGTGATTACGTATCACATACTGATTTCTTTGGCAATCACACTGTTTTTGAGAAAACTGGTGACACCATTGGAATTGTACATGAAGGGAATTAACAGTCATAAATTGACCACCATGCACCAAATTTCATTCAGGCAATTTTACTGTTAACAATGACATGTCAGGATAACATGACCTATTGTTCTATCATACACACAGTTTTGATTATAAGTTACATGTGTAAGGAAGGCTGCACAGTTCATGCAGGGTACCTTAAAAGCAACCTGAAAGATGAACATATGTGTTTCATTTATTTCATCATTTATTACATGACACTTTATCAACTGCTTTGGCTATGCTCTGTAAAATGAGAACATGAAGGATTAGAAAGGTCTTGAACTGAAGCAGCTTATTTCACAGCATAGTAATGAACCAGGTTCTTCATACTGAAACCATTACATAAAAACGTCCAACAGCAAGAATGTATCAAGCTTAATGCTTGTTACACATTTCAGTCAACCAACCAATTATAGCATGAATATTTTCTTCTGCTGAAATTGCCTGAGTGAATATCCAATTCTATGTAGGTACCTGTAACTTAGAGGCAAAGTCCTGGATTTTTGCACAAAAGATAAAAAGATTTAAGATTGACCACATAACATGCACAAAAATCTGCAAGGTGTCCCTACGATTTTCATAAAATTGTGTGCATTTGTTGGTTCAAATTGTAATGATTTCCTTTTCTCTTCCTCAGTAAGATAATATGAACTTGACAAATACCAGGCCATAATGTGATTAAGAACCATGAAGTCCTGTGAGTCCTCCCTACAATTCATACTGACTTAAGTCTGCCTCCAGCATAAACACTATCATTATTAAGGCCCAGACAAAGAAAATCAAAACAAACATAAATGGAGGCATTAGCTACTACTGTTACACTAAAAAGTGAACATAATATTTAGCTACCAAATGACAGTGTGCTGTGTATTTTGTGTAAGGGTGCATTACTTATATTTATAAAACGTAAGTATTTCATAAAGCAAAAAAAGATTAAATCAGTGCATAAAGCACAAATGGCAAGTATTTTTACAAGAGGCCCAGATGGGAATATTATATGTGATAAGAATCCTTAAACAGGAAGTTTTGCACAGACAAAATAATGCAATTTACAGTTGTCCATCATTTCATATTTCCCTACTTTCTCCATGGAGCAGTCCTTCTTGAGAAGCTAACAGGTTGCTGGCTAGTCAAGAAATACCCTGCAATTTATGGAATCTGAAGGTTCATTACTGCATTTTCAAATCCCCACCACCTGCCCCTATCCTGACCCTGATCAATTCAGTCCATACCCCCCATCCCACATCCTAAAGATCCATCTGAATATTATCCTCCCATTTATGCCTAGGTCTTCCAAGTGGTTCTTTCCCTCAGTTTTCTCCACCAAAACCCTGTATGCACCTCTTTTCTCCCCCATAAGTGCTACATGTCCTGCCTATCTCATTCTTCTTAATTTGACCACCCGAACAATATTGGGTGAGTACAAATCATTCAGCTCCTCATTATGGTGATTCCTCCACTCTCCTGTCACCTCGTCCCTCCTAGGCCCAAATATTCTCCTCAACACCCTATTCTCAAATACCCTCAGCCTACACTCCTCCCTAAGTGTGAGTGACCATGTTCACACCCACATAAATAAACAGGCAAAATTACAGTTCTGTATATTTTAAGCTTCATAATTTTGCATAACAAACTGGAAGACAAAGGATTCTGCACCGAATGATAGCAAGCATTCCCTGACTCAACCTGCTGTTAATTTCTTTCTGAATAGAATTTTGATATGTTAAGGTTGTTCCCAAATATTTGAATTCTTCCACCCTTTCAAAGAAACTATTACCAATCTTTATTCTGTTACTCTGTCCTGCATTCTTATCTCAAGACATGACCCCATACTTAGTTTTATCAGCATTTACTTCTGGTTAATTCTCCTTATTAGCAACTAGTAAAGTGTCTATGTTTTTCTTTATTGTATGTTTACTTGCGGCCAATATATTAACATCATCAGCATAAACCAGAAACTGATGTGTACCATTTAATTTCAAGCCATCCTGGTTTACCTGAAACCTCCTAATAGCATACTCCACAGTAGAGTTTAAAACCAGTGGCAATAAAGTGTCTCTTTGTTTCAAACCATTCTTAACATGAACTAAACTAAACTAAACTAAACTCCTTGGCCTTAGTCTGCGAGCGAACTATACCGACAGAGCGGCCGCCGCCGGTCGGCGAAGTTAGTGCCAACTTAACATGAACTATGTGAGACAAATGTTTGCCCACCTAGACTCTACTACTGGTTGCATTCAGACACATTTTATTACCCTTCCCAGTTTCATGGAATACTAAAATCAATGAGAATATTATACAAGACCTCCCTCCTACCTGAATAATAGGCTTGCTGGAAGTCTATAAATTTCTAATGCACTGCTTCATTGTGTTCCCATTTTTTTTAAAGTATCTGACAAATAACTCCACACAGCACAATTATTTTGATAAACTGCCAGTTGCAGAGCTGGTCAGTAATTTGCCAGCATGGAAACCACAGGTTTGTTATGTAATACACAACAATGTATCACTGCACCAATTTGGCTAAACAGTCCTGTAAATTTCAAAATTACTTTTGCAAGTACTCAAACAGGTTCAATGGGCCCTCCAGTGGTCAGGATTTCCAACAGATGTATCACAGAACAATACAACACACTATTTTAATTATTCTAAAATCTGACTCATTGTCTCTATTTTGTTGGAGCAACTATATTTACTTCCACAATGTACAAGAAATACACTCTAATAGAGGCAACCAATATTAAGTACATAATATCTCATTGGACTGCAATGAATTTTTTTTATCAACCCTTTTTATTAACCTATAAGCTGTATTTCGAACACTCCTGGTATAAACCAACACTAGTTTTATTTTATCTGTACATAAAATGCGACGTGATTGAAGAAAGTAATGTGCAGAAAGTTCATATATCCACAACACTGAAAAACCACCACCTAACAGCATACAGCAATTACATAAATGACTACTAAACATCCCATCCAATTTGTTACATAAACATGCAAGGCTAAGAGAGAGACAGGACAAATGGCATACTACTCAGTGCTACTGAAAGTAAATTCCTGCACCAAAAGTAAATCTAACTGCATAGCAAGGAATTTATTAAGAAGAAACTGTGAATAACGAATGTACCAAAAGCTGTTTTATCACACAGAATTAAAATATCAGCATTACTGCTAAAAAAAAAAGTATTGCCAGTGTTAGGTGTTCCATTTAGCAATTTTTTTTATATATATATATATATATATATATATATATATATGAAAAAAGCCAGTCCCATAATTTTGGGAAATGTGTGGCTCTGGAAACACTTGTCCAAATATGGAGCAAGCTCATAGAATGTGATGTGCAGTACATATCACTTCATATTTGATTTGTATAAAATTTACTCAACAATAAATACATTTACTGAAATTTTACAATTTCATATGTACTTATTTTACAAACCATTACCTATAATCCTTATTCTAAATTCCAAAGTGGCCAATTTCAATTATTTTTCCCTACAAACATTATGAACATTCCCTCATGTCCAAGCCACCATAACCTGCTGTATTTCCTCTCATTAAGACCTGCTACTGTCATAGGTTCCCATAACTGTTAATCATTACAGTGGCCTTTAACTTGAAACCCCTATTTCTGGTATCAAAGTACTGTGCTGCTCAGTTTGTGTCTAATGAATTACCAGTTTTTGTCCTAAGTATTATACTAATACTAGAAGAGACATCTGAATTTCAAAGTTCCCCATCTATTTAAGTTCAGTCAAAACCCAACACAATGCTAGGGTTTGCTCAGTTATTTGTGGCAGTAAATTTACACTGTATAACAGTGAATTTATGGTCACAGGCTTTCATGAGCAGTAAGTGAGGGTGGTGCTATATCAGGGGATGATTCTAATTTATGGTCACAGGCTTTCATGAGCAGTAAGTGAGGGTGGTGCTATATCAGGGGATGATTCTAATTTATGTTCACAGGCTTTCATGAGCAGTAAGTGAAGGTGGTGCTATATCAGGGGATGATTCTAATTTCTTCCCTTCCTAGCATTTGCTGTCTGGAAGCCTTCCCCCATAGAAGAAGAACCACACTACAGAAACATACAAAACTAAATAAATACATTATACTAAATTCATGCCAACCCTGTAAATCTATCCTCAATTACTCATGGAGTATATGAATTTCCAAATTTTATAGAACATGAAGTTTCATTACATGTTCACAATAGCATGATACCAGACCATATCCCTTACCAACAGAATCCAAACTACGAATTTGCAAACTGTTTCTTTAATATTTACTCTAATATTATGGTCCCAACCATGTCTAGGTATCCCAAGTGACACATTCCATTAACACTTTTGTAACAAGTTATTGTATTTGTTCTTTGTAGTAACCATACAAGCTACATGTCTGCCCATCTGGCTTGATTTAACCCTTTAAACGCTGAATTAAATCCGATCTGCTGTTTGCTGGCATTATTAGGAGCTCACCATTTTCTCCACGTTAGCAGGATAAAGGTTAAATCATTAACCCTTAGACTACTAATGTCATATATATATATATATATATATATATATATATATATATATATATGACATTAGTAGCCTAAGGGTTAATCACAAACAACAGAGTACAAAATAAAAAGATCCACAATATGCAACTTTCTAAAGCCTTGCATTACTGTCTCTCACCTATGCCCATTTTCCTTAGTGTCTTCTTTCCAAGCATCCTGTACCTACTGCAGTAGGTAACAATGCGATAAATTGTAGTTTTGTGCATTTTACTCTTCACCCAACTCCATGCACCTGAACCCTTCACAACCTAACAGATCTTGGCTAAGAAAGGAATTCCTTGCACATCACTAGAACTAAAGGGTCATTATGCTCTTCAGAACTGCCCACCATTTATCCTTATCATTAGTTACCTTAATCCAGTCCAAGCCCTCACCTATTTCCATACATTTTAATACTATCCCCTCATCAATGTCTGTGTCATCCAAGCGTTCTTCAGATAAGACGTGATTGTGTTTGAAATATAATTACAATTTTTAATGTCTTGGTAAGTTAAAGCTATCCACTACAGGCCTTGGGTTCCAGAGTTCGAGGTTCCCAGAATTTCTAGGCAGTCAGTACCTCAAGGTGGTAAGGTTGTCAGCCCTATGCACCGGCCACCTTTACCCCCCCCCCCCCCCCCCCCCCCCC
>Ga0268261_10003213_pt1 | contig 11947 bp, 8 predicted proteins | sample TergutNc150P1_FD_190353 | JGI IMG/M metagenome (GOLD analysis project Ga0268261, IMG submission 190353) | Nasutitermes corniger P1 segment gut microbial community from laboratory colony in Florida, USA - Nc150 P1 (SPAdes) (version 2) | ecosystem: Host-associated > Arthropoda: Insects > Digestive... | reverse complement strand
ATGAAATTGCATAAGCAGGAAGTGTCTGTACGTTATTAAGTGGGCCTCTTGTGTGTACCAGTTCACAGCAATTTTTCAACATACTTATTGGTCCACAGCAGTATTATAGTATATTTATTAGTCCACATTACCGAAAGTCTGAGAAATATTGGCCTGTGATTTTTTGTAATTCAAATATCTGCCAAGATGAGCAACTTGTGTGTTGTCAGGCAACATAAATTATCTTTTGACCGAATTTTGCGTTTAATGATTTGTTTGATGTTATATGACAATAAGACGATTTTTAAACTGATAAATTGAAAATAAGATTAGCGAAAGCTCATACAGATCTGGTGTACATTGAAACTGAAGTATACATGAGTTTGTCCCATATGCAGGATGTATGTACATCTAGACCCCAAAAGCATATTTTATATATTTAAGCAACAAAAATACTTACTGCATTTTTAAAACATGCTGCACAGTGTCCATTATTTGTCCTACAAAATTTTGTTTAGTTCATAATTTTATCCTTTTTTGGTTCATATATTATTCATGCTTTACATAAAGGGCACAGTAAAATTTAAATACTACCCAATTACCCAACAGATTTGCCTTCAAAATATCTGGTATATAAAACATCTCTTTCTTTCTCTTTTTCATTTTCAATAATCACACTAGGCTTTATGTAGCCTCATTTTTTCTGCTCTGCAAATGATCATAATATGCTACAAGTTTTGTTACATCAGATGTGTAACCTATGAACTAACTGTCAAAGCACACTATTTGCACTCTTTTCCTGGGGATTAATTTACATCAGTTTCTTCTGAGAAGACAAAGATTTACAAGTTAAATGCATGCATGATGGTAAATTGACACTGGTTATTCACACAAAGTTTCTTGTTCTGATAGTGCAGGGTATGGAACTGAATGATAGGTTGATGAGTGCATAATCTATTGGACGGAACATGGCAGGAAGCAGGCATGGCCTGTTTTGAGGTCCTGTTGCAGCATTTGCACAGAGGGACTGCAGAACTTCATGAAAACTATCAGGATAGTTGGTTCCCTGGCTGAGATTTGAATTGAGCACTTCCCGAACACAAGAAACAAGCACTGTTTCTTGAATCAAAATTATCTAATTTGTGGTAGGTGCAAGGGAATAAAATATTTTTATTTAAATTTATTTATTTATTTATTTGTGATGTATTGCATTCAATGAATGGATTGTCAGCCAGTAATGAATTGAAAAGATTATGTAAGGAAGTGATCAAAGCGTTTACCTGGGGTGATGTAAGATCTCCACCAAAAAACCTCAATGTAGTGTGTGTTCCTTATGAGAGTTGTGAGATCTGAACCTAGACACAAATCACAGCCACTATGAAAGTGGTCAAATTTCTCTTGTTATTGCATCCAGAAGGAGGGGAAATTTTTACACCAAGTGTGACAGTACATGGTGATAAAGATTTCGTAATATGTGTTGTTTGTAGCACTGTTCTTACAGCAGTTGGTGAGTGAGTGTCAGATACCAGATAATAAAGCTGTAAAGTGCAGCTGTTTTCATGGTAGACTTCATCCAACCACTCCCATCTCTACTTTCACAATTTACAATTTCCTAAGGGCTACCCAAAGATTGTATGACATTACAGACCTCAAGGAGTCATTAATTACACGTTACCCTTCCTGTGCAATTTCCCTAGCTGACTCTTAATCCCTCTCTATTATGTTCTGTTTCAGATATTTCATGAAATTGCTAAAACATTGCTGCTTTAAAATATGAACTACATACAGTGACTTGCAATTTTTTAGGGAGTTCATTGACCAGACACAACAATAATGATGGCAAGAACAGTAACAACTACTACAATCCTCACCATCGTAACATGTCAGCTGCAAGTAGATCATCAAGTGTTGTTGATATCTCACCTGAAGGCTCTATTGTGACCACAATTAGCCGGTATAGCCGGGCTTCATCATTAGGCCGCAACCGAGCAGGATCAGTCATTAGAGGTGTCAGACAGAATAGGGCTCCGCCACTTGAACAGTATGTGCCTGTGAATAAAGGAAGGAGTGCTCTCAATCTGCAATTGCAAAAGGAGATTGCAGCCATACAAGGGAAGACTTTTCAGCCATCAACAAATTCTGTGGATTTTACGGCTTGTGGTAGTGGATCCAGCACTGCTTTTGGTGTGTCTGGGTTTAAACCAATTCCCTCACTGACTGCTACCACACTGAATGAGCGTTTCAGTTTGGCACTATGAAGTGTTTAACCTTTTGATTATCAAGATTACTATTTTTGTACATACCTGACAGCAAATCTCAGCCTTCACTTTCTCACATACTCATATTGTTCTGTCATAGTAAACTGTGGAATGGAGCAACAGTTTAATGTATTTTATTTTACATGTGACCATGTTATACTTTGTGTTGTAATGCTCAGATATAGTCCCACTTTTGTTGTTGATGATGATGATGATGATCATCATCATCATCATCATATTTATGTACTGCAGTTGGGTTTCCACCCAGTGGCAGTGGTCAGTAAGCTTGTACAAAAATAGGAAAGAGACAGATATATATATATATATATATATATATATATATATATATATATATACACACACATACACAAAAGGAGAAACAATATACTACCAATACAAAAACACAGAATACACAAAATAGAAAGCAAACATACAAAACCAGAAAACAAACATAAAAAGAATATTTAAAAATGTAAGTTGAGGAACTAGAATATAACAAAGAGAATCAAATAATAATAATAATAAGACATTGTACTACACAGAACCTACAAACAGATACATAGCTATAAATCAGTGATGATACACACATTTCACCCCAGATCATCACTTCCCTTCACTTTGCTACACATCACTTCCCATTTTTCACTTCCCTGCACTTTTAGATGTTTAATTACCAAGCTACAAACCCCCTACTTCTCACTTATAATTACTTTCTTAACCCTCTTTCTAAAAATATGTGATTTACTGGGGAAAGTCGCTACCACCAATGCAGGGAGTTGGTTCAACAATCTGGTTGTCCTATTTACAAAGGAGTAAAAATGAGTTGTTGAAGAACATAATTTTTGTAACAACAGACTATACTGACCATATTTGAGAGGTTTCTGAGCATTCTTTATTAAATTAAAAACTGTGTGTTATTATGCTGAGATGACAACTGTTTTTCCATCCATCCATGATCTAACATGAGTGACTAAACTGCTTGTCAGAGTTTGATTAAATTTGGTATACTTTGCAAAAAGTTGCGCAGCAATTGCAAGCTTCATGAAAATCACTGCAGTGAAAGCCATACTTCACTGTGGGGCTTAACCTTTTGGCATCGGAGTTTTACATTTAAATTTTAGCACACTCTGTATGTAAAGTGTAAATAATACAGGAACCAAAAAAGGTAGCATTATGAAATAAATGGCATTTTGAAGAGAAAAACAGAGAGTGTGCAGCATGTTTAAAATACTCGGCACTTATATTTGTTGAAAAATATATATAAAATGCAACATCTGGAGGGTAGTGGTACGCCCGTCCTATATATAGGACGCATGGTCCTTAAAGGTTAAATGAAACTTTGCCTTTATATTCTGCATTTGTGTTTCATTCACATAAAATTAAGTCCAACAGTTGTCCACAAAAATTCATTGAGTAATTGTGACTTTTGTGAAAATTGGTACAATGATCTGAACTTAGGGGTGTTAATGGATTTTTGTTTGTATTTTCCACATTTATTGTCCAGTCTAGTTGACATTTGGTATATGAAATCTGCACGTCATGCTGTTGATAATTTTTTAGTTTCTTGAAAATTAGGACAGCCTAACTTTTCTTATGAGCATAAATGAAGTTGCATTTACATGTACTTCGAAACTGTATAACATTTTGAAAGTGAAGAACACCATGTTAAAGTCTGTATATGACATTGTGGAGTATCACTTGCAGTTTTGTTTGTTGTTATTCAACTAGTAATGCATATTGGTAATGCCTTATTGCAGATAGTAATTTATACAAGCCTCCAGCCTATGAAGCCACTTGCTGTTTTAATGATGTACTTTAATAGCAGATTTATTGTTCTTTTAAAGCCATTTCAAGATAAAGTGAATAATTTTTTAACTTCGTGTGTAGCACACACTAATGTACTACACACAGATTGGTGCTTCAGTGAAATATTTCACTCTTTTTTTTTTTTTAAATCATTCTTTCCTTCTTTCTAATTTCATATTTGTAAAGAAACAGTATATGACTAGGGTGGAGTCTGGACAACTCTTCATTTGAAAACCATTTGAAATCATGTAACATATACCAGTGTATACCAACTTTCATTAAGGGAAACACATTGTGACTTGTATACATGTGATGCTTAATAATTAGGTTAGTTATCTATCAGATTAAACCAAAACGTTTCTTTTGTTTTAATTTTTTCTTAAGTTTGTCAAGAAGAATGCTGGGGTAACATTCTAAACAGGAACTGAAGACATGGTACCATCTGCCCTAATTGGAGGTGTGATAAGTCAGTAATATAGACAGAAACATTAAAGTGTGTATTTTTCATGTGTGTATATCTACAAGTCTGAAGGTCTAGGATCCCCCTTTTATGAATAGTTTAGAATGTGGAACTGCTGTATAGAGCTACTGTTTCGTGTGTGAAACACGTGTGGTGAAGTCTGTGTACTAAAAACCACATCAGAAAGGTGGACATGGTAAGGCACAGTTGTAACCTTTGCACAATATGAGTTGGGGTCAGCATTATGTTCTAACTGATTTACATGTGTGGAATGAATACCATGTATTTGTGGGATTCAAAAGCAGGGTCTTTTGTGGGCTTTAGTGCCATAACGGTTTCCAGAGCTTTTGGGAGAAGAAATCCCTCCTTTGCCAGGAATCAAGCCCCATTCATTCAGCTCATGGCCAGCAATTTCACAGATCCATTGTTGCCAACTGTGGGTTTATGTTCCTGAAAAATACTGAGTATGGCAGTATTTCAATTGGCAAGAATAAGATATTAAGTGAGGCTGGAAACTGGCTGTTCTTAACACTTAGTGGGTTTTCCATTTCCTTCACCAGGTGAGAGAGGGGAGTGATAATGTAACAACATGTTCACAAATAGAACATGAGCCATTATAGTGGGTTTTCCATTTCCTTCACCAGGTGGGAGAGGGGAGTGATAATGTAACAACATGTTCACAAATAGAACATGAGCCATTATGAGTGGATCAGTGCAGCTTTTGATGATTGAGATAGGGTGTTACTGGTTTTTGTGTCCGTTTGATGGCTGTCATTTGGGGAACTGCAGGAAAAGGAAGTTGTCACATTGATTACATCTGTAACAGAACAACTAATCTTCCTCTTTTTTCCAGTTTGTGGACAGCCCTTGTGTGACTAACATACTACCCAAAACAAGGAAGTCATCAGTTTCAGTATTCACCACCAAAAACATATTACTTAGAGCTGAAGTACTTACTAGTGACTGATCCCATCTCTCATCCTAAACTTGTGCTTAACCAGTTCAGCAATCTCTTGGCCAGTCTGAGGAAATACAAGGACATTATGGCTGATAGAAGTGCTGGATTATTGGAGGATTCTCTCTCTAAAAGGCTAGTAATCAATGGCTGCCTAACTTTTTCTATATACATCGCGACCCCTTCTCATAAAGCTAAATTGATACCTCGGAAGCCTACTCCAAGTTAAGGCTGCGCTGCCTCCAGTGCACAAGCTTAGGAAGATGTTTTTGTTTAATAATACATATGTATGATTTTTTGGTATGTGAGAAGTTTGTGTAACAGACATATTACATTCATAATATTTTGTGACTTCCAGTCCATCTTGCTGTATGTCTGTGTTCTTGTGCATATGTACAGTGATGAATATTTTGATACTGCTGTGGTAAGAATACAAGGTGTGTTTCATATGCTGTATTTTGTTTGTTGTATAACAAATGCTTTGATCAGTGTGTTTATATTGTAAAATTCTTCTTTTTACTAATCTGAGTTCATAAGTTGTGTAATAAAAATAATACATATTTCAGCAATATTTCTAAAAGTTGTCTTGTTTTTTTCCATGCCTTATAATATGAAATATGCTGCACTGAATGTAACCACCAGATGAGTTGAGTTCCTGCTGCAGAGGTGGTTGAAATGAATGGAGTGACAGGTGTCAGGATGTTGTGTGGATGCACCACCATGCTGTGCAGTCCAAAAAGAAATATACAGTAAAATGTAATACATCTAGGAATACAGAGTAAAGGAACAGAAGGTCATTGTTTTGTGACAGATGGATGTGTACTGTGTTTTGAATCTGTTTCAATGGTATGGAGTGCAGGGTGTAAGAAAACTGATGTAGACAGTACATACAATACAAAGTTGGTTTGCATAGTCAGGCTGTTTTTAGTGTTTCTTACTTGACCACTGTCATGATTTTAGTTAACATACAGGACACAAGAACACACACATTTTTATATGAAATGGCTTTGTATGGGCATCATATTTGTCAAGCAGGGTAATGGATATTTCATGTGGTATTGGAAAATTAAGGGGATACAGCTGAAGGCATACTGTGAGTATTTATGATAATTGGTTATGAAAAATGTGAGGTAGTATTACTGAGACCTCGAATGGTTATCATAACTACTGTATAGCTATAGTGTGCTGCTGAAGTTATCTGTAATCCTGCATCATATTTCGTGATGTGTTTAATGCGTGTCAAACTCAAAAGTAAATAAATGTATTAGGTTTATAAACTTTGAGATTTTTAAATTTAAATATGTCCATAAATGTGTCTTCATTTGCTTTAATTCTGTAACACATTAACCCAAATTTCATCTGGCTGCAAAGGCAGAGGTCATGACGTTTCAGATTGCCATAAAAAATATGCCAGACTGTTTATCCTATGCCGCGACCCCATTTTGCATCAGGGTCATATTCTGGGGTCTAACTGAAAACACACATTGAACTGGTATACCAAATGATGACATAATTGTTTAAATGTCTATAGGGCTGAACCTGTTAAATGTCTGGTGATATGAAGTTAAGTTGGTTCTGTCACACGTTTCTCTACATTCTTAAATCAAGTACATGATGCAAGATGTGAATACTGCAGCAGGAAGAATTTTGCAATATTGCAAATAGCTTGCATGTGTGTGTGTGCAAAATAGTCATGTGGTATTGATTATGCAAGTATAATTAAGTTGTGTGAAGCATTCAGTATGTTTGCAAGTTTTTTCTTCAAAACATATGGAAAATGTCTATTACAAAATTGACAATTGCTTGTTTATGGCCAGCTAAATTTTCTTCTACAGAAGCTTTTTGGACTTGCTCAGTATGACAGTTGCCGTTCACAGTGTACAGTGATTGGAAATGTTGACAGCTGAACCCATGCAGCACAGTCATGGTTTAAAAGCTAATAAAAAATCTCTGCGTTTTATGGAAGCCAGAGGTTCATTACTTTGTTCCCAAGATGCTGCAACTTGCCCCTGTCCACTGCCCAATTAATCCATTCCATCCTATTTATTTTAAATCATAATATGCCAGGAAAAGTAAATTAATTCTGGAGAAACGGAAGTTGGGAAATTATATATGTACTAGAGCTACCGTATGTCCTTTACCTACCTGGATATGCCCTTGTTTCGACCCGAAAATTTTCACCTGGCCGGGTTTTTCGAATCTGGGGAAATGTCCAGATTTTTGTTACTTGTTATATCTTAAAGCTTCTGGATGTTTAGTGGTATTCAAAATGCAATATATATATATATTTGTACTTTTTAAAGAAATAGATAAGTTATATTACATTACAACAGTCAAAAAATAAAACACATGACTTCATCAGCTGCCCTTCATAATGTCTCAGAAAACTTTGTTGTGGAAACTGTGAAGAACTTGAACTTGGTGATAAACATGCTAAAGGAAGCTCGCCCAGAATTTTATACCCAAGAAATCCAAAGAACAACTAGCAGGAAAATATAGGCACCTGACTTTTAAAAAATTGTGACCTTATATGTCCCCTTTTTTAACCTCCTTGTCCTTTTTTTTATGGTCAAGATTGGTGGGGCACCACCTCTTTTCTTGTGACTGATGTATGGTAACTCTAACATGTACCAAGAAACTTGGTGGCTTCCAGAGTATCGTATAATATGAATTATTAAAACTTTGACTTACAATGGTCTAGACATGTAACTAATATGGGAAATTACGCACATTTACAGTGCATAGTTTGCCGCAACTGAAAATGATATGAGGATACATGCAAATGTTGATACTGGGTTTTGAGCTGTAATAGCGTGTATTATGGTAGATACGTTCATTTGAAACGTTGGTGCATATCGAATTGTATGTCTCATCCTCGAAGGCAAACTAGAAGAAATATGATTATAAAAATATGGTGTCAATTTTGAGGTACACAAAAAGGAGAGGATTCGAGACTGCATACAAGGACGGTGGGTATAACGGCAAACGTAACAGGCTCGATATGAGTAACACACCAGTTCATGTGTGTATATAAATACACGCCCTTCGTAACCATGCAAGGTTAACGAACTTGCTTCCTATTAAGCAATCTTAATTGCATCAGGCCAATACCAGAATATCTTACAACAGAAGTTATTTCGTTTTACATTACAATTAATATAACGTAATGTAGTATGTATGCATATGTATCCCTCCACGGTACATGTAGAAGTTAAAAAAGTCAATTTACAAAATTACAGTTTGACCTTCAGGATTGCGGGTAGCTTAGCTCACAGATCATTTAGCTGGACTTGCATACGACTAGCGTAGTCCGTCGCAATGAGAATGGCTACGATGTTGCATAGGGGGGCTTCTCTTGCTGAAGTTTTTGTTCGGAGCCATGGATCAAAGGTAGTAAAGAGTGGAAATATGACACATTAATATAATAAACCCTTATTATTATATTGTCATATTATTAAGATTTATTTTCTAGGAATAACTAATGCACAAGGCATTACGCCCATAACTTAAGTACAGCACATTACGTATTCATGTCATCGGTCATTTCACTTGAGTCCAACTCGTTATTCAAATTAGCGTCCGTCAGAGAAGAATAAGACTGCTATTCCACTGTTACACCTTACTTTAATGTAGAGTATGCTAACTATAAGTGCTGGCAATAAGTACTGCATTGTAATACATAAATTCGTATGATTTTATTCCAGTATTTTGTATTGAATTGCTTTCTAGCTTCTTGGAGCAGCCGCAACCACGAAGTGGAACCAACAACAGCAGCGAAATTTGAATGTACACGAACATATCAGTTACACCCTTTTAAAAGATGCAGGTATTCCAGTACCGAACTTTGGTGTTGCAACGACGAAGGCTGAGGCACAGGAAATTGCTAAAAGTCTGAATGTAAAGGACTTTGTCCTGAAAGCTCAGGTCCTGGCTGGTGGAAGAGGAAAAGGTGCATTCAAAAATGGATTGAAAGGCGGTGTAAAGATGGTTGACACGTAAGTACTTTAAGATAAAGTGGCACACGAATTAAGGCAGACTACTTAAACATCATTTTTGCTTTACAATTGTAACTACAAGTCCTAAACTTCATGTGCTCATTTCCTCCAAAAGAATGTAAAAACTCTGCTAAGCCCACTTGTTTGTTTTCTTTATTCAGTTTGCCTGCATAGGTTATGTAAGAACAAGAGGCAAGACGGTTTGAATTATGAAGAATGTGGAAGTGATTGTGGCCTGTTCTAAGATGACAGTCCTTGAATGTGCCAGTGGAGATTGTGACATTAACTTCTGAATTTTTGAGTAATTGTATTGCCATTGAATATGGACTTAGTAAGATTAGGAATCAAAACTGAAAAGTTTGATTTCAATCTGCATAATGATCCAGTTACATAAACAGTTTATTTTTTAAGGAAATTTACCAGGGTGGCCTAACACTGTACAACCATAAGGAAAGCCATCCTTTTAACACATTATGTGAGATTTTTGAGTGACACTTTGTGATATAATGTGGTCCATACTTGCCATAATTGTTTCACTTTTTAATTATCTCTGACATTTTATTTTCACTCTTTCACAGACAGTAGGGTAGTAGTTTGTCTGTCATTAACTTGAGGCAACTGTCTATTGGCATTTTGTCTTTCCTTTGTGTTTCTAGACTTTGATTTCACAAAAATGGACAATCAGAAGAGTCATGATGCAAATTTAAATTGCTTCTACACATGTAGGAGAAGGCTATTTAAATGTGTACACCTGGTCATTCATCATAAGGATAGCCATACCAGAAGGTTCAGTGAATTATGAAATTAAAATTTGGAACACATTTTGTAATGTTAACATTTGTTTATGTATAGCAATAGAAATGTAATTTAGGCTTTGAATTTTCTTTGAATAGCACTAGTAACATGCAAATGTTTATGATGTTGGTGATGATATATTATTAAATTGCTTGTGCAATGTAGAAAGGAAAGGCTTCTTTTATTTATTTTCTTTACTTTAGGCCAGAGGAAGCAGCAGAATTAGCAGGAAAGATGATTGGCCAGTACCTGGTAACAAAACAAACAGGTGAAGCTGGGCGAATCTGTAATTCAGTGATGATTACAGAGCGAAAGTTTCCACGCAAAGAGTATTATATTGCTGTTATGATGGAGAGAGCGTTTGCTGTAAGTTTAAATTGAAGAGTTTGTTCAATATTAGCTTTTTGAAGTATAATGTAGCAAATTATTGTGCTTCATGAAAAATACGTGATGCAATTAAAGTTTCCAGACTGACCATGAGGTGACAGTAATGCTGCCAACACCAACTTCTGCCACTCAGTGTAGATACAGTGAAGCCTGCTAAGTTATTTTCTGGTTGGAATAAGGCTATAGAACATGGGATTATTGTGTAATGTGCTGTTAAACACAAGTATATACCGTTTCATTTGCAAATTTGATGTACCTAGGTAATGGTAAACTTGAAAGAACAAAATGTCTGCATCAGATTTGGCTTTAAACTGGGAAAAAAATATTATGGAAACTTGTGAAGTGTTGAAAATAGCATATGGAGAGCAGACAGTGGAAAGACCACTAGTTTTGAGTGGTTTTCCAAGTTTAAGAGTGGTATGCATTCTGCCGAAGTTGCCAGAGGCTTAGGACATTTATTGACAAGCAAAACATGAAAATTTGATTCTTGTCTTCAAAACCAGAAGAACCACTGCCCCTGAAGTTACTGATATGTTGGGAATACCATTTGGGTTGGTTCAGAACATTTTGAAATAAAATTTGAAGCTGTGTTGGATTGCCGCCTAATTTCTTGCTTTGCACCTGCCTGCTATACTTTGTCTGTGCCTTAATTTCTAAGGAAAAACAAATTGACATTCCATGCTCACCCTGCTCACTAGTTTTAGTGCCATGTAATGTGTGTCTTTTGGCAGAACTCAAGTTTGTGTTAAATTAAAGGAGTTTCAATGGTATCACCATGATTCAAAGAAAATTGCTGGATGCACTTGCTGAGTTTCAAACAGTGCACTTCAGGAAATGCTTCAAACTGTGACACAGTTGCTGAGCTAACTGTATAAAGTCCTGTGGTGACTACTTTGAATGGGACAACATAGACTGGAAGGGAAGTGGTTCTGCTATGTTTTGAAAAAATTTCAGTCCTGAAATTGCTTGATTGCACTGTGTATAGTTTTCAAAGTAGATATTCAGCTTTAACCTTTAAGAACCGTGCGTCCTATATATAGGACGGGCATACCGCTACCCTCCGAATGTTGCATTTTATATATTTTTTAAACAAATATAAGTACTGAGTATTTTAAACATGCTGCACACTCTCCGTTTTTCTCTTCAAAATGCAGTTTATTTCATAATGCTACCTTTTTTGGTTCCTGTATTATTCACATTTTACATACAGGGTGTGCTAAAATTTAAATGTAAAATTTAAGGTTTGTAAGTCCGTGCATCATCGTACAATTCAAATAAATCACCAACCTGATGCAACAATTTTTCAGTTTAT
>Ga0268261_10003212_pt1 | contig 11949 bp, 2 predicted proteins | sample TergutNc150P1_FD_190353 | JGI IMG/M metagenome (GOLD analysis project Ga0268261, IMG submission 190353) | Nasutitermes corniger P1 segment gut microbial community from laboratory colony in Florida, USA - Nc150 P1 (SPAdes) (version 2) | ecosystem: Host-associated > Arthropoda: Insects > Digestive... | reverse complement strand
GCATCTCTTTAGCCCACTCCCACAGTTTCTCCTGTATCTCTATGTTGCCGCCTTTTGCTGCCACGTGCCAAGCGTTTTCTTTCCTACCGCTCTTACCTAACAAGACCTGAAATTTTAACTGCTTTGGGGTTAGTTTCTGTTTAGCCCACCCCCACAATTTCTCCAATAACTCTATGTTGCCCTTCTCTGCGGCCAGGTGCCAGACAGTTCTCTTTTTACTGTCTTTGCCTAATAACATTCTGTCGTTTAACTCATCTGGAGTTAGCATCTCTTTAGCCCACTCCCATAGTTTCTCCTGTATCTCTATGTTGCCGCCTTCTGCTGCCATGTGCCAGGCGTTTTCTTTCCTACCGCACTTACCTAACAAGACCTGACATTTTAACTGCTTTGGGGTTAGTTTCTGTTTAGCCCACTCCCACAGTTTCTCCAACAACTCCGTGTTGCCCTGTTCTGCTGCGTTGTGCCAGACTGTTGCTCCTTTGAAGTCCATGCCTAACAACAGTTTATGACAGAACTCGTCTGGTGTTACTTCCTTTTTAACCCACTCCCATACTTTGTCCAAAAAATCTGTGTTGCCCCGCAATGCCGCATCTTGCCAGGCCGTTCTTCCCCATAAGCATTGGGTCAAAAACAATTTATTTTTTAACTCCCCCGGAGTTAGTTCCTCTCCAGCCCATTGCCACAGTTTCTCTAATACCTGTATCTTGCCCCTCTTTACTGCCGTTTGCCAGGCGTTTTTATTTCCTTTAATGATGCCCTCCAACAAGAATTTATTTCTTATCTCCTCTGTCTTTAGTTTCTGTTTAGCCAACTTCCATATTGTTTCTAATAATTCAGTGTTGCCCCACTCTGCTGCCAGGTGCCAGGCAGTACGTCCATAATCGTCTCGGGCTAGTAACAGCTCATTTAGAGCATCTTTGTGCTCTCCAGCTTGCACGCTGTCTAACAAAAATTCAACAATATTAGCATTACCTTCACGCGCTGCCACGTGAAATATTGGAACACCATCTTCCAAGTTGCTCATCCGATGTTCGTACTGTCTTAACACCTCCTTTGATGGTTTAGTCCTTGACAGAATTCCATCTATAAAAGCTCTTATCATCCAATAATATTGTTTCACAAATATATTCTGTAATAAAAGGTCCTGTACTTGTTGGGAAGTATTCCGACTCTCGGACAATTGATTTACCAAAAAATCCGCAACATAATATTCTGCAAACGTGCGGTGGATAAAGTGCAGATTTCCTTCATGATTTACTTGCACTATCCCAACCCTTGTTAACTCTTTGGCTGAAAACGTATATTGTCTATCATTTTGAAACTGTGCCACTTGCTCGTCTTTGAACAGCACCTTCAAGGCTAGCAGCTGATGATCCTCTCTCATGCTCTTTAAATCACGTTTTCGTCGCTCTATTGCAGCCACTTTACTCATCTGGACTTGAGACTTTTCCTTCTGATAGATGTCATATTTTCTTTCAATAAATCGTTCGTATAGCCCAAGCAAGTTCAGCTTGAACGGTAACTCAGGCATAGATTCAGATGACTGACAAAATATTCTAACTTCTTCATCAAATGCCTCCGCCAACATGCGGCACTGTAATGGGATACCGGTGAACTCTTTTTCTTCATCACCAATTGAATGGGCTAGTTTCTTAATCAAATGATTAGCATAAATTGCTAACTTAATTTTCTTTTCCTCCTTCTCTTTACCGTCCATCTCAATTAACCATTCCTCTAGACTCCAAAATTTTGTTAAAAATTCAACTTGACTTTCCTCAGAAAATGGTTCTAGTGTGTATGAGAGCTGCTGTAGCTCATCTTCCAATTCCTGTCTCAGATGTGGTCTGGTGGTGACCCACAGCTGTTCTACCGCCGTCTGTCTTAGTGCTTGCAGCAAATGAATTACAGTCTTTTTATAGTTCGGACTGACTTCATCAAAACCGTCCAGCATTATTACTATTCTTACTTTCTGTTCTTGTTCACAACACTCTTTAAATAATTCTTCCTCTAGACCAGGTTTAAGCTTCAGCAGTCTCTCCGATACAAATTCCATCGCTTTCTTCTTACAGATTTGTTCCTTTCTCAGGTCCTCGAGTGCATTTGTATGGTCATTTAAGTCAATTCTCACCACCCATTTGGCTGGGAACTTTTGTTTGATTTGCTTAGACAGATGTGTCAGTAATGTGGATTTACCCATCCCTGCTACATCAGAAATCAGCATCACTCTCTGGCGCTCTGCTTGCTCCAACAACTTGTCTAAATCATCTGGTGTATATGTGTGTGAATTCTCTGTATCATTACACCTACGCAGTTTTTCTAAGCTTCCTTGTGATTGCTGCAAAAGGGGTCTTCCTGATTTGTCCTTCTCTAACAAACGCACATTCCTCTTAGTTTTCCGCTGAGAGAATTGTTTGAATTCTTGCTCAGTGGAAGCTATTAAATCAGGGAAATGTTTCCTAGATTTATCGTCACAAATGTTCTCTTCAGTATCTTTCTGACGACGTAATGTTCTGCCGATATAGTAACTTTCATTGTAGGCATTTGCAATCGGCACTGGACCAGCAATCGTCAGTTCCTTTTCTTCCAGTAAAACACTAAGAGGCAGAAAGTTTGCTGCTAGAGATCCAGCAGACATAATTTCATTGAGAGAGATACTAGCACCTTGAAATTTTACTGGTTTTTGTAGTAATTTCTCCTGTGCACTTGGTGTTAAATCACTCCAAGTTAACTGTTCATCTCTTGTAACAAATCCATTACAGAGTGTTTCTTCAGCTATGTCCTGCAGAAAAGTAACGGTGTCACCTTTTGACTGCGTGGTCAATATAATTTTTACATTCTGTTTCTGCTTCAGAGTATTAAATAGACTTTTGAGTATTTGTTTAGTTTCAACATTAAGCAGTTGATTGGTCTCGCATGACATCATTAACAGATGTGGTGCTGTTGTCGACTGCAGTAATGTATCCAAATTCACCAGTTGATTGACAACTAATAATTCCTCTAAGGTCAGTATAGTATAATGACCTTCACTGAGTCGATCGAACATGGAAGGTGACTTCTCCAGCACCTGATATACCTTTATTAGCCCTGTCCATGCATCCCCATCAACCATCCGTAGTTGCAGTACTTTTTGCTCGCCACTGTTCAGAAAATCTCTTAAATTCGAATCATCTGTCTTAATATCAAGTGGGCTTTGGCCTAATTTTTCGACATAACGTTCGGTTGCAATCTGATAAGCTTTGTTCATTACCTGTTGTGGTATCAAGACGCCCTTTGTATTCTCCGCTAACTGCGGAAAAAGTTGAAGCAGCCTCCTCACGTAGGGGATCAGTGCCTGTAATTCACTGGCATCTGCACAATAAAATCTGTCATTTTCAAACTCAAAGCACTGTAATATTCTTTCAGCTTGTTCTTGTGCCTGATTATCTTCCATTTCAGAGAAAAGTTCTTTAGGCTTAAAGAATTCCAGTAACCGACGCAACCAACGATAACTCTCTAAGAACTCCCGTTCTTGCTGACAAAATACGTTCATATTACACAACCTCTCGTCATATACTTTAGTTTGGTAACGAATGGGGTGGTAATCCTTGAGCTGGAAAATTTCATCTGTAACGTCTGGGTGGTATTCATTAAAATCCTTGGCCCATTTAAAGAAACTCTTGTATTCTTTACCTCGGGATAAGCCAGTAGTGACAGGCCAATCTACTACCACTCGCATTTTTAACTTACCCTGTTCATCTTTATGTACCTGCCCTTTCTCTGGGTCAAAGAAGTCCACAATTTTATCTATACGATGCGCTGCTAAGTTATACAACGCAGTGTGCTTTTCCAGCCAGCTCATATCAGACAAACAAGTAAAGATGCGATAGACCGTCCCTACATGTAAGTTACAAGTATTAATGAGATTAGGAGCAGACAGATAACTAGTGATATCTAACTGTTCTATATCAATGGAACGCCCATCCAGCCGTACATCAAATTTGTCAGTCATTTGTGACAACATATCTCTGCAACCTGGACTGTCAAAAACTACTGTGTGGGGATGAAAAGTCTGGAACACACTATCACTCTTAAGGAATGTATCTCCTTCCATCTTAAGATATTTTGTAGTAAAAGTAGTGATTTGCGCTAACCAACCCCCTAAAGAGTGACCGGTGAAAAATACTTGAAAAATGGGCCCCTTTTCTTGATTAACTTCTCGCAGTACTTCAACAACTTTATGTGCAAAGGTGCTAGCAGAACCCATCTGTGGAACGTGGTGTTTAAATATCACACCAGCTACATCTGTAAAAACTGCTCCTAAACTTGTAGGCTTAGTACCTCGATGAGCAATCACAACCTGCTGATGCTCAGGGTGCCAATAGGCTGCTCCAAAATAGCCATTCTTCCTGCTACTATTAGACGCTGTCGTCAGTAACTTCCAGCCAAAGGGCAAAGCTAACCGCTCCTCATACTGAGCGTCAGTCTCTAGCTTTTTGTAGTCTGTGTATGTCTTGGAGGCAAACTGAGCCAGCACGTGGGGTGTGGGAAAAGCGGGCGTTTCTTTGAGTTGCCCTAGGGGGGTTAAATGTTTTTCTTTGAAAAAGTCATCGATTCTTTGCTTAAACGTATCGTTTCTCAAATTTAGCTTTTCGTCTACACTTAATTTTCCTGAAAATGGAGGCAAAACTTTCGATTCGACTGGCTGCTCTGTTTGAGTTGCTGAATTTTCTGTCCCCGTGTCTTGTAAATCATCACACTAAGGCAGACATTATGTCGTCACAACTCTGTGCACTGTGAAGGCACTTGCTTATTATTACAGAACGTTATATAATTAGTCATGCAAATTTTCAAAGAAAGTTTTAGAGATGTGTCAAATACACGTACACAAATGTTTATATAAGATGCATCTACGTTTTCAACTTAAACATTAAAGTGAAATTTAATAAGTGAAGTAAAGAAAACATATTCATGAAGCACCACTCTGATATGCGGCACAGGCTGGCAAGAAATTTATCTAATCAATGGAGAATACCAGTTGGCCCACTCGTATGTTATAACTTGTACAGCAGTCAAATCACAATATTAGATTATTCTGAAGGCACTTATCTGCAATAACCAAACCGCTAGAACTTCCTGTGTAATGTCAGGTAGTGAAGACACTTGCTGCCCACTGTCACTGTGATGTCTGCAATGCTCCTGGCGAGCATTCTGCAGGGTGTAGAACGTCCTGGTTCTGTCTACAGTATCATGTTACAGTGATGACATCTAATGGTGTTACAATATGTGGCAGCAATTTGCCACCTACCTTCAGTAAGCATTGCCAAAATCAACACAATGCAGTACCCGAAACAATAGAAGCGACGTGACATGTCAACAAACCCAGCTCTTATGATATCCAAGGTGCTGCTTCCTCAGTCCAACATCATAGTAGCATTTGTTCGTAGCCACAACAAGCTCCACTCTAATGTGTGTCCATACCTGCCAACATACAGCAATCATGTCACACAATTTATAGTGTATTCAGTACGGTCACTTGCTGCTGACCAAAGAGTCCAACTGCCATCATACAGTACATTTTAATCTCTCCGTGCCTGACCGGAAGGTGTGACAACTTTATGAAACTCAGGAACAAATTATGATCGATGGATTGTAGCAGAGTTAAATGCAAGTTACAGATTCAGGCAGGCTTCCTACCCTGAAATGCTTTACTAAGAACAGTGAAACAAATAAGCAAAGGTGTGCAAATTTTTATTACAAGCCAAAATTCTTCTCTCAAATTGAGAATTACTTCGCAATTTGGCAATTGAAAATCTGCTCGCTGCATAAGAAACACTCAGTTTTATGGTGACAGCTGGTAGACTAATTGCTTCGAAGGAACTTCTCACAGCTCACTGTTGTGACATTTACTGGAAAGTAAATTTACCATTACATCTCCCTTAATTTTGGATCAGTGAAAAAATAAGTAAAAAAGCGTAACTGATTAAATTATGATAACACTGATTCACTTCGTTATACCATCTTTGTGTGACTGGATTATGTACATTTTTTGTTATTAAGAGAAGATAACTATAAACGAAAACGGAGAATGAGAAATATGAATATGACAATAAAAACAAATTTTAGGGATTATGCAAGGGCGAAAAAGAACGTCCTCCACTCTAAAAAACATGTACTGAATTTGTGTTTCTCTTCACTTGGAAAAGAAAAGCAATTTTTGTATTAAGATACTTGACCTATCATTGGTTGGGTTCATGCATGGTTCAAGATTTAATTATGAAAATTAACTTTTATATTTGTGACTTGTCCATCCGTAGAAAGAAGTGTCATATATCGGGGGGGGGGGGGGTGCAATTCACCTACCATTTTTGTGTGCCGTATTACTTCGAAGTGTGAGAACACCGGCTGCAGGGCGGCAGACCGTGACGGTACGTGTGACTGGTTAATGTAATATATATATATATTATAACATGACAGAACTGTAGCTGTGTGTTTACTGACGGCACGTGTGACTGTGTTAAGGTAATATTAATATGATAATATGACAGGACTGTAGCTGTGTGTTTACTGACGGTACGTGTGACTGTGTTAAGGTAATATTAATATGATAATATGACAGGAATGTAGCTCTGTGTTTACTGACGGAACGTGTGACTGTGTTAAGGTAATATTTATATGATAACATGACAGGACTGTAGCTGTGTGTTTACTGACGGTACGTGAGACTGTGTTAAGGTAATATTTATATGACAACATGACAGGACTGTAGCTGTGTGTTTACTGACGGTACGTGAGACTGTGTTAAGGTAATATTTATATGACAACATGACAGGACTGTAGCTGTGTGTTTACTGACGGTACGTGTGACTGTGTTAAGTTAATATTTATATGACAACATGACAGGACTGTAGCTGTGTGTTTACTGACGGCACGTGTGACTGTGTTAAGTTAATATGTGTATGATAACATGACAGGACTGTAGCTGTGTGTTTACTGACAGTACATGTGACTGTGTTAAGGTAATATTTATAAGATAATATGACAGTACTGTAGCTGTGTGTTTACTGACGGTAACTAAGACACACTGTAATTATACCAGCATTATGTGTATTCGAAATGCTGTTGATAGGGCTGCAGTTCCAAGTATGACGACAAAGAACACTGAAGATATGTTAGAGAAACACAACTGAAGGACAGTACATATTTAAGTACGATATTGTGCAGGGGGTGGAAAAAACAGCAATATTAGTACCACTGCTACCAGCGCTACTACTTATACTATACTAGAGTAATACCAATGTGTTTATAATAACAAGAGCAGAAGTTATCAGAACATGTAACAAATTAGCTACGTCTATCACATGTCATCAGAACATGTAGCACATTAGCTACGTCTATCGCATGTCATCAGTACATGTAACAGATTAGCTACGTCCATCGGATGTCATCAGAACATGTACAAAATAAGCTACGTATATCGCACGTCCTCAGAACATGCATCAAATTAGCTACGTCTATTGCATGTCATCAGAACATGTAACAAATTAGCTACGTCTATCACATGTCATCAGAACATGTAACATACTAGCTACGTCTATCGCATGTCATCAGAGAATGTAGCACATTAGCTACGTCTATCACATGTCATCAGTACATGTAGCACATTAGCTACGTCTATCGGATGTCATCAAAACATGTAACACATTAGCTACGTCTATCGGATGTCATCAGAACATGTACCAAATAAGCTAAGTATATCGCATGTCATCAGAACACGTAACACATTAGCTACGTCTATCGCATGTCATCAGAACATGTAACACATTAGCTACCTTTATCGCATGTCATCAGAACATGTACCAAATAAGCTAAGTATATCGCATGTCATCAGAACATTCACCAAATTAACTACGTCTATTGCATGTCATCAGAACATGTAACACATTAGCTAAGTATATCGCATGGCATCAGAACCTGTAACACATTAGCTACGTCTATCGGATGTCATCACAACATGTAACACATTAGCTACGTCTATCGGATGTCATCAGAACATGTAACACATTAGCTACGTCTATCGGATGTCATCAGAACATGTACCAAATAAGCTACGTATATCGCATGTCATCAGAATATGCACCAAATTAGCTACGTCTATTGCATGTCATCAGAACATGTAACACATTAGCTACGTCTATCGGATGTCATCAGAACATGTAACACATTAGCTACGTCTATCGCATGTCATCAGAACATGTAGCACATTAGCTACGTCTATCGGATGTCATCAGAACATGTAGCACATTAGCTACGTCTATCGCATGTCATCAGAACATGTAAGACATTAGCTACCTCTATCGGATGTCATCAGAACATGCACCAAATTAGCTACGTCTATTGCATGTCATCAGAACATGTAACACATTAGCTACGTCTATCGGATGTCATCAGAACATGTACTAAATAAGCTACGTATATCGCATGTCATCAGAACATGCACCAAATTAGCTACGTCTATCGGATGTCATCAGAACATGTAACACATTAGCTACGTCTATCGCATGTCATCAGAACATGTACCAAATAAGCTACGTATATCGCATGTCATCAGAACATGCACCAAATTAGCTATGTCTATTGCATGTCATCAGAACATGTAACACATTAGCTACGTCTATCGCATGTCGTTAGAGCATGTAACTTATTAGCTACGTCTATCGCATGTCATCAGAACGTGTAACAAATTAGCTACGTACATCGCATGTCATCAGAACATGCACCAAATTAGCTACGTCTATCGGATGTCATCAGAACATGTAACACATTAGCTACGTCTATCGCATGTCATCAGAACATGTACCAAATAAGCTACGTATATTGCATGTCATCAGAACATGCACCAAATTAGCTACGTCTATTGCATGTCATCAGAACATGTAACACATTAGCTACGTCTATCGCATGTCATCAGAGCATGTAACTTATTAGCTACGTCTATCGCATGTCATCAGAACGTGTAAAAAATTAGCTACTTATATCGTATGTCATCAGAACATGCACCAAATTAGCTACGTCTATTGCATGTCATCAAAACATGTAACACATTAGCTAGGTCTATTGTTTGTCATCAGTGCCTGTCGCAAATTATCGCCCATTGACTCATTAAAAATCACACATAAGATACTTCAGATTACCAGTTAAACGTAAATTGTTTTATAGTTCTTACTTTCTAATTTCAAAACACTCAAACCACGTTTGTCCCTGTAAAGTACACTAGGTCACATGAACAACAACTGAGTGAGAAAGGTGAGCCAGACTGTTTTTTGGTCTGGAGTATCACAGCCGCTCGAAAATTTCTGTTGCAGCTCTACATTTACTCTGAGCAATACTCAGAGACGAGATACAGGATGTGTAATTATGTCAACAGTTATCTACATGTTTGTTATTAAAGAGAATTCTTCTATCTTCCTAATGCTATACTTCAGCTAACAATAAACTGCTCTCTAAATACAGTCAGCAATGGTGCTGCTAACCTTAAAGGATTGAATGTGGAATTGTTTAAGTGGGTGAGATATTTCACCACCAACACTACAATGGTTCGAACAATATAAGTTTGACAGTTGGTGATGATAATGTTGATAAATATTCACGTTGTGGTCTGTGACGCCACACATTATCGTAAAGGTATAGACAAATTTGTCAGATACTTAAAATAAATAAATTCTGATTCCATTATTTGATTTTTGGTGTTTGTTATATGTTGTGTACACTAAAAGGTGGATTTGGGAGCCGAAATAAAAAAGGATACATTGTTGTTAAACAGACTGCTGGTCCTACAGATATATTGTGTGTTGTTGGTGTTAATAATGTGGCGACTGAACAGAGATTGCGAGTTTGGTACTGGTTATGTGCTGAGTACAGTGAAGGTGCAGCTGACAGTAGAACTGGTAAAGTGTACATTGCTTTTGATATTCATGGATCCTTGCATCGTAGTATGACTAAGTAGAAATACCAACAAGATGCAGCTTGTAATAGAATTTGTTATTCCAAAGTTTATTGAAGGCTCAACATGTTTCGAGCGGCACACCGCTCATCATCAGGAGCTCTAAACTCTATATGCAGCCTCTGGTTTATATACTGTAATAAGGTAAAAGATTTCGTATATATTATATATAGTCTATATTATAATATTACAAAAGTATTCCTTGCATAACTAGCTTTGATTAAAATGTATGGTTAAAATCATTACAGAGTCTAGTTCCTGATATAGGAATTGCAATGTATTTCGTTAAAACTGTATAAAATGATGATAACAAGTGTACATACCCAATGTGGTCGTCACCACATGGGGTATGTACACTTGTTATGTAAGGAATACTATTTTAATATATTAATATGGACTATGTATAATATATACGAAATCTTTTACCTTATTACAGTATATAAATCAGAGGCTGCATAGAGTTTACAGCTCCTGATGATGAGCAGTGTGCCGCTCGAAACACGTTGAGCCTTCAATAAACTTTGTAATAATAAATTCTATTACAAGCTGCATCTTGTTGGTATTTCTACTTGTACATTGCTGTTTAACAGACTGTTGGTCCTACAGATATATTGCTGTGTTGCATTGTTATTGTTGTTGTTGTTGTGTTGCTGCAGGTGTTATTGTTGATTACTGTTTCGTTTTTTTACATGACACCAAAGCAGCATTATTTTTGTAAATGTAAACACAGGTCATATATATTTATTGCAAAAATTCTCCTTCCACCCACACACATAAATTTTCAAGGTAACCATCATGCTCAGCCACATGCAGAAGGACATTTAACGTAATCCTAACGAGCAATATCAGACCGTTCCCATTCACAATTTCCTGCACCAAAACAGTGATATCCGAGTCGGTTTAGCACTAGTCGTAAGAATATCAGTACAGTAGGACCGGTTGGTGTGAGCAAAGTGTTGGTGGTGGTTTTACTGTACGGTACGTGAGGTATGGGAGTGAACAGCATGTAGGGGGAAGGGGCGAACTGGAGAGGCTTTAGGTGAAAGACAGGGTAAGGGTGATGAACGAACTTGCTGGAAAAATAGAGATGTGGTGAGAACCGTCGGTGGCCCACATGACTTGGTTGGGGACCTGTGACGCTTTCCCCGATACCATGCAAAGCTACGGTGTTGTTCTTATAGGAGCGGACAGTTGCCACAGCAGGTGGTCATTGGTATTGCAGCTTGAAAGTAATGCGTTACAGTAAACAATATCTGGAAGATACTTCACAGCAGGTGGACACTGGTATTGCAGCCTGAATGGAGTGCGTTACAGTAAATATTATCTGGAAGATACTTCACAGCAGGTGGACAGTGGTACTGCAGCTTGAATGGAGTGTGTTACAGTGAACATTACGTGGAAGATACTTCACAGCAGGTGGACAGTGGTATTGCAGCTTGAATGAAGTGCGTTATAATGAACATTATCTGGAAGATACTTCACAGCAGGTGGACAGTGGTATTGCAGCTTGAATGAAGTGCGTTATAGTGAACATTATCTGGAAGATACTTCACAGCAGGTGGACAGTGGTATTGCAGCTTGAATGAAGTGCGTTATAGTGAACATTATCTGGAAGATACTTCACAGCAGGTGGACAGTGGTATTGCAGCTTGAATGAAGTGCGTTATAGTGAACATTATCTGGAAGATACTTCACAGCAGGTGGACAGTGGTATTGCAGCTTGAATGAAGTGCGTTACAGTAAACATAATCTGGAAGATACTTCACAGCAGGTGGACAGCGGTATTGCAGCTTGAATGAAGTGCGTTACAGTGAACATTATGTGGAAGATACTTCACAGTAGGTGGACAGTGGTATTGCAGCTCGAATGAAGTGTGTTACAGTGAACATTATCTGGAAGGTACTTCACAGATGGTGGACAGTGGTTTTGCAGCTCGAATGAAGTGTGTTACAGTGAACATTATCTGGAAG
>Ga0268261_10003211_pt1 | contig 11951 bp, 10 predicted proteins | sample TergutNc150P1_FD_190353 | JGI IMG/M metagenome (GOLD analysis project Ga0268261, IMG submission 190353) | Nasutitermes corniger P1 segment gut microbial community from laboratory colony in Florida, USA - Nc150 P1 (SPAdes) (version 2) | ecosystem: Host-associated > Arthropoda: Insects >... | reverse complement strand
CCATTTGTCTGCCTTGGGGAGACGGCCCCGGCTACTACATCGGCGTACGTCACCCTAACCTCGGGGGGGCCCGATTTGCCGGCTGCCTAAGACTGCTTGTTCGCCCGCGACAGAATTAAACGCGAACAGAGGGGTGGACCCAGCGCCAGATTTTGGGCGCCTATTGGCGAGCTAAGTCGAGTGGCCCGAGTTTACCAGCTCGTTGGCGTTGCGCTTCCCGCGTTCAGACTTGGAGAACGCTGGGGAGCCTTAAGCCCAAAACCGAGCATGGTGCCTCGGCTCCCGGCGAACACCACTGTTTTCGTTTTTTCTTACACGACGAGAGCTGTCCTCAGCTCCATTATAAGGGCCTGTGAAGGCTGCAGCGTGGAAATAAACTTTATAAAGTTCAAGTCCTTTTGCATCAGCAAGATGCTTATGCAGGGAACCTGTAAGGAAGAAAAGTTCCTGCTAAACCGCCTGTTGTAGCTTCCAGATGCTAATCTCGAAAGTCAAAACCTTCTCCAAGTTGACTCAACGCAAGCCGGTTCTGACTTGTCGGGACACCACGCAGCAGCTACTCAGCCGAATCGCACCTAAAATCTAAATGGATTCGCGGCCATCCAAATAACTAACCAAGCAAGTGTACTGACCCGGGGTTAAGAACCACTGTTGTCAGTAGTTTGTATTTCGCTTACGGGCACCGTCGTTAAACTAAGTGTCCGTAATTTATACTAATGCTGCCATCATGTACCGAGGTACAACTAATTCAAGAATATAAGGGGGTTTGTCCAATAGAAGGGCCGTTAGTCACTAACTCTAAAGTTATATATTTAAATACAGTATACACATATGTACAATTTGGAATGATTCGCCATTTATTGTGAAATTGATAATAAAGTTAATCGGATAATCGTCTTGCCTCTCTGTTACTCTGAGAGGGTTTTTGGAATTCGCTGCTCGAATAAATTTAGTGAATATTGTCAGAAAGTCTCACCTTGTAATACCAGAAGCGTTGCGAAGTATAGAAGCATTCTGTATTAGAGCTTCAATATTAATTGGTATATGATCTTCAGAGAGAGAGAGCACTACATCGGTGTCGGTAATTATTTCGTCGTGGATGATATTCTAAACGTCAAACTGACGTGAATCCAAAGTGTAACCAAAATGAACTAGACGTAGTCGCGGCGTGAGTATATATAACAGTAATCGTGCTTACTACAGCGCCTTCCTGGATTACTGCACTTTACGCGTTCTCGATCGGTAAGAGTTCCTGGTATGATGTACGAATGTTGTAATTGGGTCGAGTTGACACAATGAAACTACCTGGCAAGACGACTGTAACTTCCTACATATTTAAACTAATAAACTAGGACAAGCGTTGTGAAATGGATTTCAATTTCGAATCCAATCAGTAGTTTAAACCAATAAATTTGGATATTACACAAGCAACCATCCAACCAACCACAGATCTAACTGAATACGGAGACCTGCGTTTCGCGGAAGTCGACGTCCCCTGGTCTGTACAGCCATTCCTGCGTTAAGCGCATTGCTGTGCTCAATAAGGGACACCTAAAACGATAAGAGAGTTTATGCTTACGCAAACGATTGCTGGTCGCGGTTAAAAAATTCTTCGCTATCATACTAATATCCAAATGGGTTTATTGGGAAAGGGGAAACTTTGGTTGGAAGGCTTCTGGAATTCGAACCCAGAGTGGTCAAAATAAATTTAACCATAGACTAACCGCCTAAGGATTAACGCCTTGTTTGGGAGGAGTGTGGGCCGTGCCTCGACTTTGCAAGTTATACCCTGACATTTACCTTACAACTGAAGAAAGTCACGGATAACCTCAATCATTTTAAACATGAAGAGATGTCGATCCTGAGTTCCTCTTATTAGGGGAGGCAGGTCGACACTTGGTCAGTGTGAGTGTCTGCCAACCTACTCAACTACTCTCCGGTGGTTGCTCTACCCCGCAGTAACAGCCGCAGTGCTGTGGCTGCGGAGCAACCACTCGGCGAACTATCGGGGCTGTATGAAGTGGAAAGAATCGATTGCCGCACTTGCAAAACAGGCGCCCGATCTTGCCCTAAAGAAAGCTGTCAAACGCCACCCTGCCGCTCCGATGGAACAGTGGGCCGGGCCCTCTGCCGAGCAGATGGTCCTTGACGAGGAATGGAATCACGTCGTCCGACGGGGGCGTCATTTCAAGGCCACTATTCCTCTACCCCTATTACAAATCCCCCTTCTCGGCCGGTCAGGGATACTTCCGAGCAGCCTAACCTGACCGCCACCAGGAAGAAGGGCAGGACACAGAAGTCTAATGCCAAAAACACAACAGCCCCTAAGCCGGCTGCTGGGAAGTCTAAGTAGAAAGCAGCCGCGAGTCTAAACACCACGACCCATAAACCCCCAACTTGGTGGTCCCAAACCAAAGTTCCACCTCCACATTCGAGGAAATTTCTGATCGCCTCGATGACCTTCCCGTCCATGAATTGTGGAGCTGATTGGTAAATTTCTCACGTCCATCTCCTCCCTCCCCACAGGGGCAGCCTGCCCTCGGGCTGTCCTGGAGACCGTCACCCCCTTCGTGGGCTAATATGTCAGCACGCCCTAGGAGGATGGAGAGAGCTAAACCCCTGCGTTTCGCCTGCGTAAACATGGACGTAGTTCGCGGCAGCAAGCTTAAATTTGAGCGTTTTCTCAACCAACACGGTGTCGATATTTGTTCCCAAGTGAGACATTTCTTAACCATGGTCAAGCCCTCCGGCTTACCAATTATGTATGCCACCACACAGACAGACAAACAGCAGGGCGCGGTACAGCCATCCTGGCCCGCCTTCGTATAGTCCACCACTCAGTGCCTTTTCCGGGACTGACCAACTTGAAGGCTACTGCCATTCAAGTCAAATTGGCTAACAAACCGGTGAAAATCCTTACGGCGTACCTCTCGCTTTCCCGCTCACTGATCGGAGCGGACCAGTCCGCTTGTTTCGGCGGGTTAATGCCGGTCTTAATGGCCGCCGACATCAACGCAAAACTCGTTGATTGGAACTCGCGGCTGAGAGCGACAGGGGGAAACGCCAGCTTGATTATGCTGGCGGGAACTCCTGTCTGATCTTTGGACCGGACACCCCAACCACTAACACACACAACCCCTTGGCTATTCCGAATGTCTTGTACGTCGTGATAACCAAGAATCTCACATCCAGGGTGTATCTGACTTCGTGCTCCGCGCTGAGCTCAGACCACCTTCCGGTACTCATTGAAACTACGTGTCGCTCATCCTTTCAGCACCCACCGGATCGCCCTAATTTCAGTCCCACTGACCGGGCCAAATTCCAAACTCACTTCGAAGACCAAATTGCGTTCCATCCGGAATTACACGACGGGATGGCAATCGACAATTTAGTTGAGTATTTCTTCCGCGCCGTCCTGGGAGCTCTAGCGGCATCTACTCACAAACGTCGCCCGCGTGCCGACCCACGGCCTCTGATTCCGGCTGGCATTCAGGTTGAGATACGCATGAAGAATCGGCTACGGAGGCAGTGGCAGGTCACCCGGGACCCCACTCTGAGGGCTGAGTTCAACCGCCTTCAGAGGTCGGTTACCCGCCGGCTCAACGATCCGAGGAACGGTCAATGGATTGGCACTCTCGAATCCCTCGATCCCAAAGACCAGTCGTTGTGGAGGGTAACGAAGTGGCTAATAACGGTTTCAACTCCGTCTCCTCCCGGTCACCCTGGGTGGGAATCGCTCTCAGACTCTGAGAAAGCCGACGCCCTTGCTGACACGCTGGAGACTCAGTTTCAGCCGGTGGCCGAACCTTCGGTCCCGCAGGTATTGAGGTGGTTCACGTGGCGTTGAGGTCTTCCTTTCAGACGCCAGCCAGAGCTTTGCCGCATCTTCCCCCGCGAGCGGTATCCCTTGTGGTCCAAGGTTTCAACGCAATTCTCTACATCCATAACTTCCCTTCTTTGCGGAAGCACGCTCTGGTGACCTATTTCCTTAAACCGTGGAAGGATCCGATACTACCCTCATCCTATCGACCCATTAGTCTCTTGGACACAATTGGTAAGCTACTTGAAAAGATCCTACTAGTTAAGGTCATACATGAAGTAAGCGAGCGCGGACTGATGCGAGACGAGCAATTTGGGTTCAGAACCAGGCATAGCACGTCCATGCAACTGGCCCGCCTCGTTGAAAGAATAATCAGGAAATTCGGCGAAAAGAATCTACCAGGCGCAGTTTTCCTTGTCGTGGCCAAAGCCTTCTATACTGTCTGGATCAATGTCCTCCTTTACAAGCTAACACTCCTAAACTTCCCGTTCTACATAGTCCACACTATCTCACCATACCTCCGGGGTCGGACGTTTGAAGCGCCCTTCCAGATGGCCCCGTCATCTCTTCGTGGCATGCAGGCTAAGGTAGCTCAGTGTGGATTGATCTCCCCTGTTGTCTTTAGTCTCTATGTCAAAGACATACTCTCACTCTCGCACCACGTTGAGTTAGTTCTCTACGGGGACGACACGGCCATCATCGCCACGTCCCGCAACCCGACGCTGCTCTTGAGCTACCTGAAGTCATACCTCAACAAACTTCAACGGTAGTTGAGTGAATGGAGCATCGCCATTAATGTTTCCAGGAGCACTGCAATCATCTTCGCATATGCCGGACGGCGCTTCGTTCAACCCCGACCAGGAACACTCTTCGGGAACCAATCGAATGGGTTGACAGAACTCCTTTATCTGGGAGTAACCCTACATACACGACTCAGTGCTCACCTCATATCGCTCAGGTGAGGAAGAGGACTGCTCAAAGGATGGGTATGCTGGTTCCCCTCCTCCATAGGAAGAGTGATCTTTCCGTCAGGAACTGTCCTGCTATATAAGCAGCTCATCCGCCCCGTGATGAATTATGCGTGCCCCGCCTGGAGGTCCGCTGCCCACTCCCATGTCCGGAGGCTACTTGTGTTGCATCCAAGTGTCTTCGCTTTGCTACTGGTGCCGCCTGGTACGTATAATTAACAAGCGGATACACGAGGACCTGGTTGTTCTGCTGTTTGCCGACCACATCAGAGCCCTGACTGCGAGATATGACTTAAAGTTAGCTGACGTGGAGAACCCCCTTGTAGGCAATTCGGCCGATACCTACGCTGACCGAGGTTCGACCCCGTCGCCTGAGGCGTGAGCCAAAGGCAGCAGGAGCCAGCAGTCCATTCGAGGCCATCGCCCGCGATGGCCAAGTCGACCAAACGAATCGCGTTCGGCGCTGATCAGCCGAGTGCTTTTCGACTACCCAGTCTTAGGTTTTCCGTGATTTTCCTGAGCTGCAAGGCAAATGCCAGCGTCTACGATGTTAAGTCCGGGCACGGCCCGCACTTCCCTCTCCAGGAGCGGCGGCTTCACCTAAGCACCTGACAAATTCGCTTTCGTGACGGAGCCAGTCTGGGCTCGGAACCCAGAGAGCCAACCAACCAAAGTTTATCCCTCTCATAATTAGTTTGTGCTACCTAGGCACAATTCTTTGACAAATCCTTTCAAGGCCCTCAGCCTGGCTTCAACATCCTTAGCGTTAGCTTACTCCCCTGTTAGAGTTAAGGTTCTGTTATTGAGTCCAGCGATGCGGTCAAACGCAGGATTGGCTATCAGACAGGGGGACGACGCAATTCTCCGCCCCTGTTAACACTTTGGCTTATCTTGGCTTGGCGGAGGTAGAAAGTGATGGAGGGAGCGGAAGAGTGCTGCTGTGATATAAAGCGTTTGCTGTCGCATAAGTATACAGAGCAGTGATCGGAGATAGACAGAGATAGAGGGCGCGAGTTAGCGTTGCTGTGATGGTTAAGCAACTTTTGTCAGTGTCAGTGTATGGATGGGTGTTCAGACAGAGGAACGAGAGCTGTGGTGCGAAACGGGGACTGAATAGAAGAGATATGATGACGTGGGTGTTCACACACCTGATATGAAATTTATGTGTCCATCACAGCAGCTTCATCCTTCACGCTGAAAAGTTAATATAAAATCCAATGTACCTTTTTTTTTAATAAGCTTACTTTGGAGCTTAGATGCCATCTTATTTGCCTACTAGCAAAAAATTAAAATATCATTACTCGTATTTCCAAACTCAAAAACAGGATTGGGGTTCTGTGAAACATTTCAGTAGGAAAAGGGTTCCACGGACACATCTTTTAAAAAAAACTGCTTAAAGACACCTTGAAAACGAAGAGTCTCGTCAGTGCAGACTGACTCATAATTCGTTACACTAATCCCTAACTGCAAAAAAGTCAATAATATAAGAATGCTGTATACTATAGAAGGTGGGCCGGGTAGCGTAGTAGGTATAGCGACTGGCTACGGGCTGGACGGTCCGGGGATCGAGTACCGGTGGGGACAAGATTTTTCGCACCTGTCCATACTGGCCCTGGGGCCCACCCAGCCTCCTGTACAATGGGTACCGGGTCTATCCAGGGGGTAAAGGGCAGCCGAGGCGTGACGCTGACCCCTCACCCCTTCTAGTGCCGTGGTCATGAAAGATTAGAGCTATACCTGTACTCCCCCTTTGGGCCGTACGGCCTGTACAGAGCCTCCGTGCCTGTACGAGGGTGCACTTTAACTTTACCTATGCTACTCGTATAGAAGTTATGTTCACCATTCCAATGTTGACAATACGAGTGATTAAAGTTTGCTTTGGTAAATATTTGGACTCCAGTGTATTACACAATTTGAACTCCCAGGTTCTAACACAAAGGTTTGAATTTTATCTATTCGAAATTCATCTAAAAATGTGCTTTATTTGTATTACACAAATAGAGACAGTCACAGATTAACTGTCTCCAGTGACTGAATGGGTGACATATTGTCTCCATTTTATATAATTTGAGCAAAGTGGGAACCATACCTTAAAAATTGTATGTATTTTGAAATTCTGATTCCAGTTTGCTCAGCATGTTCCTGCTGGAAATTAGCTTGAAACCACACTACAGTGGAGGAAAGAGATAAGACTGCCCTGAAGTACTGGGCAGTGATCTGAAGGCAGCGGCAGTGGCAGTGATCGCTAAACAACGGCGTAAGGATTTACCAGTTGGTTAAAAAAAGCGCGGAATTGTGCAACAGCAATTTCCTGCATCTTAGAGCATATTTTATTTTCCTTTTTTTTATTTCTGTATTTAAAAATAAAAACATTTTTAAAATAACCATTTGAATGCAATCTAACACTTTACTCATTTACTTGTTGCCTTGTAGTTTATAATCTTAAATTTAACGAAATGTAAAAGCATGACAATTTTAATTTCATTTTCAGTCTGTTGTATTTCCGTAACACCGCTTGAGCTGGTATAACCTATAACACTAACAGTATTATGAAGAAAAGTAGCTTAGTGCCTGGGTCAAAAATCAGAAAATAGGAACGTTAAATACGTGTTTTTGCCTTCCTGTTCATTTCAAGATATACCTAAAGCTTTAAAGAAGGGATAACACTCAAGTTTATTTCAAATTACCTAACTGACTAATTCCGTGAAGAATAGTCCTAATGAAAAGCTATTAGCCCCTTACCTAGTCAAGAAATACCCCACATTTTATAGAATGCAAATGTTCTGACACTGTTCACAGCGGCCTGCCAATTGTCCCTATCTTCAGCCAGACTTGTCCCTGTCCGCGCCCTCTTAACCTATTTCTTTAACATTTCCTTTATTATTATCCCTCCATCTACGTCAAATTTTTCCAAGTGGTTTCTTTCCTTCATTTTTTCGCCAAAATCCTGTACGTATTTCTTTTCTTCCCCATACGTCCCACATTCCCCGGCCATTCTATCCTTGTTCATTTAAACAACTTAATAATCATTGGTTAGGAGAACAATTGATGAAGCTCCTTATTTTGGAATTCTGCCCATCCCCATTTTGCTTCCTCCCTCTTGGGATTAAAACATCTTCCTCAGCACCCTTTTCTCGAACACACTCAACCAATGTTCTTTTCTCATAAAATAATATTAATGTGACTGAAAGAGTAACAATTAAGTTTCGAACAGCTTCCGAAAATTTGCCTTGTTATTTAGGTGCCGCTTGAACGGTACGAATATTGCACTGAGGAATTTGCGTTTCTTCGCGTGTTACACATGCAGTCTTCGGTAGCGAGCAGGAAACTGATAGGAAAACTATGTAAGTACAGATACGTACACAAGTACATTCGACATCCATAAATGTATACACATTTCTACCGGGGTACCTCAGTCACTATAGGGAATGGCTACTCCCTGGGTGGTTTGGCTTATGTTTTCAACTGGGTCAGATTTTTTTCGCTACTGTGCCGGACTCTTTCTGTGGTCCAAACATCGCCCACGCAGTACATACTGCGGGCGCTTTTCAGCGTGTTAAACTGGCTGATTCTGAAGTTGGCAACTTGTCCTACCACACGCAGAGGCTACAAATGCATGGAACTGTACCGCAGATTCCCAATATGTGGCTTTTAATTTCTAACCAGATAAATTCGTGGATTTTAAATAATAAAGACAACAAAAACAACTGTTTTGGAAATTGTGAAGTTGAATTACTTATCGTGACAGCAGACTATGCGGAAAGCTCACATAACAGTCAGGCTTGTGTGATTTGTAATCTCCATTTACATTTTGTGATAAAGTCGTCACCTGACTGCTTTTGCAGTCTAGTTTTAACGCCACTGTATGAAGGGTTCCTTGTGAAAATAAGTGAACTTTACAACTTCAAAAGGATTTTCAGTTATTCAACAGAACGAAGAGCAGCGAGACAAAAGTGTCTGCGAGCACAAACATTAAGACGGCTGCTTTATTATTCTTGGTAAGGGATTCATGATTTGTGGCTCGCTGTTCCTTTTATCACAAAGAGATGAAAGGGGACACTGCTGTTTTTCACATTTTGTTAGCCTTGATATATATTCATTTACAAGCAGGTTTTCTTCTATTTTATGTATTACGTATACTTTATGTAAGAAACACTTATGGACCTTAACGTATGTATCGCATGCGTTGAATTGTGTTTTACGTATACCAGCTTTATGTATATTAGCATTAAGGCATAAATTGTGTTATTCCACGACGCTCTCGCTTATTAAGGTTCCATAGCATCAACGATAAATAATTGAACCTAGAAAAGTTTTGGAATTGTACTGGTAAAATAATCAGACTGCTCTGTGAAAAACCTGTGCCACTGCCATTACGTAAACAGTGAATCCCATACGAACTGGCCTGGTATCCAACCCAGGCCTCGGCTGTAATAGGCGGGTGACTAATAGTCATTGCCTGAGTCATGGCATAGCCACTGTAAATTAACATTTGTCAAAATATAACGATTCGAATTACAGTGAAATTCAAAATAACGCTTCTAGCGTCGAACATACGGTAGTACACTTCATTAAATTTCGTTAAGAAGTTTAAAAAACTCAAACATACGGAAGTGTGAACACTGCTACTACTGGCATACTAATATGCCTTTTACTAATTATGCTTACGCAAATGGCACGTAAGCATGTGACTTGAGGTCGAGTATTACCATTCTGCAAACCCATTTCATAGTAAAGAGGAACATTATAAAATATACGTAAGTATTATTGGAAGAAAATAAACCGAGTCTTGCGAAAATAATACTTATCTAGGGGACTGATAGCAACGTGCATTTTTTGAACCGCAACAAGGAGCCAAAACGTTTGTCAGTAACTTTTAAAAATACAGTATGTAATAATGTTTCTCTGAGCAGTTGTTTTCATATATACCATTCAGATTCACTCTTCGTTCACCCAACACCAGAATTCATTTCAATATAAATACTGGAACTACGTCGACATCTGACCTACCACCAAATGGGGAATAAATATGATAAGAATTGCATTTGTAAACAGTAATACACATTCTTTTTGTGGCCTATTTAATCATACTTTATCTTTTCCCCCTTTATCTTCAAGTACTTTTTACTTCTTACAGTATCACTGGTGATTGATGGCTGCTTTGCTAGTCCCTGTATTATTGATTGCACCGAAATTCAGACTCGAAGGATCCCAGTCTCTGGCAATGACCATGTGACGTATGACTCTCTCTGTGATTTGGAGTGGAAGAAGTATTGTGGTGGCAAACGTAAGGATATATTTTTGCGGTATTACACACTTCTTGCACTAATTACATTTAGACACACACAATTTTATGTTCTGTTGACCGTGCATCTTGGTATAATCTTTGTAAGTAACCAACTTCACGCACAATTCTTTTTCATGTATGTTTATTTCTATTCACCACATGTTTTGGGCAGCCATGTGCCCATCATCAGGAGAATTAATTTATCAATACGACAGCTGGTATATGTCACTCTGTATAGATGACCGTTTGGTGTGCAGGTCATGAAAAAGAATTATACGTCAAGTTTGTTATTTACAAAGATATGACACACAAACTTGTTACTATGTAACCAAATCCACACAGCAGATTTCATCTTGAAAAGCTAACGGTTTCTTAGGTGGTGAAGAAATTTCCAGCATTTTCTAGAAACTGGTGGTTCCTTGCCGTTTTCATAGCAGAGCAATGGCTTTTCCTATTCTGAGCATGATCAATACAGGTCACACAACTTTCATCTTTTGCCTCATTATCTATTTGAAGAAAAAATTCGCAATTTAGCCTAGGTGTTGAAGTAGAATCTTTCCCTCAGGTTTCCACACCAAAACCCCCAAAACTTCTCATTTCCTCATTCAAGACATAAGCACCGTTTATCTCATCATTCTTGACTTGATCGCTCAAAAAAATTACAGATCGTAAAGTTCCTCCTTATGCAATATCTTCCTTTCCTCCCATCACCTCGACCCTCTTAGGAAGAAATATTTTTCCCAACGCCCCACTCTTGAATACCCTCTCATTGTGACAGACTACGCTTTACACCATATAAAACAACTGGAAATTTTATGGTTATGTGTTCTTTAATATTTATATTTTTGGATAGTATATGAGAAGACCAACCAGTCCCAGTGGGCGCACGGTCTAAGGCGTAGGTATGCGGCCGCTCGCCTCCTGAAATGGTGGGTTCGAATCCCACCGGGGCATGAATATTAGTAGTAAGGGTGACTTTTGCCACCCCCCACCACCGACTCCTACAGGCCACACCCCCTGCGCTGTGATTGGCTGAAACCTAACGTTGAACTCCTTCCGGAAACAAACCTAACTTTCCCCTCCCTCCCCTAGCCCTCAGGCGACAAACATTGCTTCCAGACAGTATGGCGCCAGGGCCTAACCTAAATTTGACTTGTTATTATTTACAAACCTCACCCTTTTCACCCTTCTTTAGGCCTTTAGGCTATGTTATGTCAACAAAGATGGCGGCGGGGTGAATGACCTTTCCTGTAAACCTAACTTTGAACTTGTTATTATTTTGAAACTTTTGTTATTGTCACGTGGTGTAAACAGCCCCAGGCTATGTTATGTCAACAAAGATGGCGGAGGGGTGAATGACCTACCCTGTAAACCTAACTATTACTTGTTATTGTCACGTGATGTAAACAGCCCCAGGCTATGTTATGTAAACAAAAGATGACGGAGGGGTGAATGACCTTTCCTGAAAACCTAACTTTGACTTGTTATTATTTTGAAACTTTTGTTATTGTCACGTGGTGTAAATAGCCCAAGGCCATGTTATGTAAACATTGAGGTAGACAGTGTGACGCCGTACTTAACCTAACTTTGACTTGCTATTATTTTTAAACTTTTGTAATTGTCACGTAATGTAAACACCCTTAGGCGAAGTTATGTAAACAATGAGGTACACAGTGTGACGCCGTACTTAACCTAACTGTAACTTGTAATGGTAAACAAAGCGCCATTTTGATTTTTTGGCAATATGGCGGACACGCGCAGCAATTTTAATCTTTTGTTATTATTTAGGATTTTGGCGTTACCGCTATTTAGAAATTTTGACAATATGGCGGACACGCGCGGTAATTTTAAACTTAACTTTAACGTCTTATGTGAA
>Ga0268261_10003210_pt1 | contig 11953 bp, 7 predicted proteins | sample TergutNc150P1_FD_190353 | JGI IMG/M metagenome (GOLD analysis project Ga0268261, IMG submission 190353) | Nasutitermes corniger P1 segment gut microbial community from laboratory colony in Florida, USA - Nc150 P1 (SPAdes) (version 2) | ecosystem: Host-associated > Arthropoda: Insects > Digestive... | reverse complement strand
CTCCTAAGAACTTTTCAAATTATGGCCTGAATATTTGGTGAAAATGTGATTATAGTATCCCTGAGGGTTATCTATGGAAATCGCAGCTATAGATGAAAGTTGCCAAATTTTTCACTCCAATCCAGTCGACTCTGTAGTAGTTTTTAATAATGTAATGAGTTTTCTAATTACTAAAGTGTCTGATAGAAGTGTCTCTACCACAGAGCAACTTTGGGCTTGCATGTTTACTGAATATTAAAAATCTCCACAAATAATGAAAAATTTGTCATCTCAAATTTTTCTAGAATGCAGGTAGTGACTTCTTCCTTTGTTTGTTCTTTCATTCAAGATTAGGTTTAGACACTGTTGCAGTTATAGCATCTCACTCTACAAGCCTTCCCTTCTTCTAAGATGATATTTTAATACAATTTCTTAGTATTCAACATTTAAGCCATTCATTTCTTCACACTCATTTGTTTGTATCAGTTTCCAAGTGTCTGGTGATGGTATTCTCATACTTATGCAGTTTGTCCATTGTGTAGTATTCTGGACAGGGCACAGCATTTCGGAAAATATATCTGTTTCGGTCTTCAGAAAATCTGAGATTAGCTCTTTATAATGTCTTACTGAGCACATTGCCTCCACACTGTTTCATGATAGGATGGAAACAGACCCAGTTTCCAAAATATTGTGTTCTGCTGAGAACATTAGGTGATCAACAAGTTCCAGGAACCCTGTAACACTAATCGTCTGTCTGTATTTTACTGTTACTTCACTGATTATATGTGTAAGTCTGTTTCAATTCTTATTTGACAGTTTATATTTCAGGGCCTACTTTGGTATTCTATTTGTCTTCATCCTGTATGCAGCTAATTCTTTTCAAAGTCTTAAGTTTCAGTCAGTGTATTTGAAATGTTTACTTATTTTATGATATCTATATTTTTTTGTTGATCTACTTTCAATATACAGTACAGGTGGCAGAAATGTCTTCTTCCAGGCCTTTAGTGTCCTATTTGTTATATACACAGGCTCCATAAATGCATTCCTCAGAGTGGTGTTATGTATTCTTATTTCTGTCGATGTCTTCTTAACCTTTTAACCCTGTAGTTATTATATGTACCACTTGTTGTAACATTTACAAGCTCTGCATTTTGCTGACACAGTGCAATAATGTGTTCCATACAATGCTCACAATCCACAATAATTTTTTTCCGTAACAAAACTGACTGAACTGTGTGCTGAAGAAAGTTTGTTCTCTATGAGATGCATATTATTTACATAAATTTTAGTCTCTAAGTATTAAAACTCTTTCCATGCCACAATATGATTGTGATTTTATTTCCATATCTGAGATAAATTATTGTCCCATGATTTTATTTTACATTCATACTAAAAAGTCATTTTGATTGCAAGAAAACTTAGGTTTTGTTCACAGCTGTCTTAATACTAGTCTTTCCTTAATTGTCATGAAATAAAAAATGGACTATTGTAGGTTCTGTTAACTTTTCACACCAGCTGCTAAACCATATGCAAAAAGTACACTTGTCTATAACCTCAAAATATTAAATATTTCACGAAGGTCATAACATTCTAAGTTCTTGTGTTTACATTAAATTTTTGACTTTATTTGCCATATGTTACACGATTAACAGTATATGTGCCCAGTCAAAGTTGCCTAGCACTGTATTTTTAAAAAGCCTTTACCCCTGAGCTTACTACTAATCTTATGTTTTTAGCAAATTTAAAATCTCCTACTCCTACACAATAAAGATTGATGTCAAAGGATACTATAAACATAGAGCTGGTCTTGCAAACTGAATCAGCATCCACCAATACATACTTCCTCTTCCAATCCCCAAGCCCTGTGATCTACAACATTAGCCATACACAGCCAAACCTCATATTATGTGCTGTCACTCCAGATGAGATTGGAACACCTTCTGCTCCTGCACTTGTTGCCGATACTCTCACTGCAACTTCTCTTAGTCTTGAATGGGAAGGCTTCAGGTACAGCAACATTAGCTATCTAGTGCAGTGGCGGTATGAGGAATTGGCTGGAGCTTGGCAGTACTGTCGCAACCAAAGCTGGGGTCCGAACTCCACTGTGCTGGTTGAGAACTTGCAGCCCTATACAAAGTACAGAGTGAGTAATGGAATCAGACTGTCTTAATATTACCTTTTCTGTTCACTTAACAATGCAGTATGAATATTGTAGGGCATCCAAGGTCAACATGAGGCAGGGAGATGATTGTCAGTTGAGTAGTGTGTACGAAGCAATGGTACTGTCTTGCTACAAGATGGTGTAAGCACCAAGGAACTGACATTAACCATGAAGAGACTCAGTTGTGTCAGATGGCTTCCAGGCTAAAAATTCAAACCTGTGACTTCTGAATTTGAAACAGGAGCCATTCATTCAACTGTGATATATAACATCACAGACACTCAGTATATTTGACAATATGCAGGTCCGTCTCATGCAAGATTAGGTATCGTGAATGCATTTTTTTAATAATTATAATGTCTTTTTTATTTTATAATATCAACCTTTCATCAGGTTTCCACAACAAAATTGTGTATGCATTTGTTTCCCTCATTCATATTACATGTCAGTCTTGTCGTGACCCATTTGATTTGAATACCCAACACAATGCCAGGCAAATTACACATATCCTCACTATATAATGGCCTCCCTTTGCCACGTATGTAGTACTTACCAAGCTTTCAAATCCCCATCAGTTTTGCAATCACTGCAAGGTATACTGGGGATGTATACATTAAGACTATCAAAGTCATATGCTTCCAGGCAAATACGTAACTTGACATTCTGGCCCAGACTGTAACAGTAGAAGCAGAACAGAGAGTTTGATAGAGTGCAGCCATGATCTTTTAGGTAGATGTTACATGAAAGACAGTCAGAAAATAAGTTTACAATGCATACATTTGGACCATTTAGTTTCAGCTCTAACAAGAACAGTTCTAATTTCATTATACTGCTATCCAAATGAAATTGAGCCATTTTCTATAACCTGTTGATATCAGTCCATGTCCTGTGTTGTCAGCCACTGTGTCACAACTGTTTCCACCTTGCAATCATCTTTAAATTTGTGGCTGTCAGGCTTTTGCTTCAGTGCTGGAAACAGATGATAACTGCTCAGTGATGAATTCTCGTGGTATGATCACAGTGGAAGTTCTTTGGGTACAAAATCATATGCCATGTAAACTTACTGTCTGATCAGCGCTTGTACAATTGATTGTAAATCTTATAATTATTACTTTGCTAATTACATCATTAGTTTAATCCTTTAAGTGATAAATATAAGACAGGGGCCCAGAAAGCACATAATATATTTTTTCAATTAAAATTATACTTCTAAATGTTACGCGGAACTACATATATTTATGTTCTGTTGGTATGGATAATACTTATGATGGCCACACAACAAATCTTCAGGGACTACATGAGACTCCTGGCCTACATGTTTGACACATCTTATTTATATAAGGATATTTTCTCAACTTCGTACATTGTTAAATGCAAGGATGATAGTATGTGTGAAACTGGAATGGGTGTGGCATATATTAAGGAATTTCCCATTATTCAACTAGAGTACTGGTACTCAAACCGTGTTCTGTAAAACCGTGTGGTTCCACGGATGACTTTTAGGGGCTCCCTAAGCACATTCCTGTATAATAAAATGGGTAAATATAGTTTTGATAATCTTTATTAGCATTTTTTATTTTTCTCCTGATCTTTGTGCACAGTCAGTTCTGGGTTTATTTTCTGATTAAATCACTAATAATAAATTTTTTTTTCCTACTTATACTAATATAATATATACTTATAGTAATATAAACTTAATTTTCTTAATTTTATGTTTTAAAAGGTTTTATTTCATTTTGCACCCAAAAAGTACGCTTTACTTTATAAGGGTTGGCAACAAATCAGATAAGCTAACAAGGGTTCCACAGACATTAAGAGTATGAGGACCATTGTTGCAGAATAGCTGAGGACAACCCAAAAATTCTTAGCCAGGACAGTTCAAGAGACAAATCTGGGACTTCTCAAGTGTGATGAATTTAGGCACTTAACTGAAAGTTTGGCATTTTACAGCAGTTTATATTCAGAAATAAATTTTTTCTTTTAGTTCCGGATCGCTATTCTCCTCTCGCATCACAGTGAACCGATAGTCTCAGAACCAAGTGTGGTCATCAGTACACTGCCCAGTGGTGTTCCATCATCAGCACCAACAATAGTGAGAGCCACTGCAGTAGACTCTAGCCGCATTTCTGTGTCGTGGGAACCTGGACCTTTCCCCAATGGCCCTGTGCTGTCTTATGTACTACAGATCAATGAGTTACCCGAGGGCTACCCAGCCCTCAAGGTGAGCCAAAGAGGACCTCATCACGCTTGAGCTCAACTTCTTGTTCCTTTCTGCAACAACACTCAGCTTTTTCTGTGTCTTTTATTTATTTATTTATTTTATACATTACTTTTATTCTTCTTACATGAGAGCCAGACAGAAACATTATATGGTACACATTATGAAGTGATTCACTGGGACTTTGACTTGGATAATACAACTCTGCATTAAGCATTAACCATATTTCTACATAGTTCTTGTACAGGCTATGGCATTCCTTACAAAGTATATTATTGAATACTGAGACTAGCTTAAAAAAAATACATTATTAATGAAAGAATTATATTTACTTATTATCCCCTTCAGAGTAATTTCCATCATAAGCTACACACCACTGCATATGAGCCTTTCAGGAGCCAGAGCATCCCTTGGATGCTTTAAGTAACTTTACTGTCTTACTACAGATGTATTCAGTTGACTTTGAGCAGACTTTTCAACTTTGGGGACAAAAAGGCACATGGGGCAAATTTTTGTGAGTATAGAGCATGTTTGAGCATTGGTATTTGTTTCTCAGCTAAAATCTGGTGGAATGAAATCACTTTGTGAAATGATGTGTTGTCTTGTTACAAAAACCAACTATAAACCCACAACTATTGTATTATTTGGATCCTGTCTGTAGCTTTGTGCAACATTAATTCTAATGCCTAAACAACATCCTGTTCTCACAAGAGCTCTCACTTTTTCCACACTTACATCAATTTTTATTGTTCGCAGACAACCAGGTTGCACATCCTCCACATCCTCTCTTCCTTCTGAAAACTTCTTGCAACATTCAGACATGTCACCTCTTGACAGAACATCTCCTCCATATCCCTCACATAACAAAATGAAGTTTCTGGTGGTTGTCTTCTCTAATTTTACAACAAACCTGATGTTTATCATTGCTGAATATTTTTAGTAAACATGACCTCAATAATTAAAAAAAATAGAACGTTTATAAGAAGTATTTCATACTTAATACTACATCAACATAAGGGGCTGTGGTTGTTGGTATGTGAGCAAAGGAAGTTTCAGTGCCTACTAGTTTGTACTTATTTGGAAAGTAATGGTCCAGTTTAACGTTATATGTCTTCTGTCAAACTGCCCAACAGATGCAAAACCTCACTTTAATTTCATTGCACAGTATTTATTATTCGCTACACCTACATGTCTCAGCCACAGGTTATGGCCATTTTCAGGGAGCTATAAACTTTCATAGATGTATCAGACATACATTTCAAGTGGTCATACATAAATGGTAAAACGTACATGTTGGTGTCTATCTTATTGCAATGTTAATATTTTCATGTCAATCTGCAATTAGATATAATTTTAAAAGTGTATTAAAATTATAATACAAAGAAGATATTAGAACTGCATAATGTGCTATATCTAGTCATCTGTGGTGATGACATGCTCTTCGATTTAATGTGGGTCGAGAGATCCCAAGGCTAGGACATTCCATGTTTATACAGTGCATGAATACTGATTATGTCACCACCATAGATGTTGGATACAGCACATTATGCAATTGTAACATCTTATTTTTATTATGATTTTAATACAGTTTGAGCATTACATCTAATTATATACTGCCATAACAATATTAACATTACATGTAGACAGATAAAAGTATGTATGTACATTGTTATCATTTACATGACTGCTTGCAATGTATGTTGTTTACATCTGTGCAGTTTGTAGCTCCCTGAAGATAACAAGATCCTGTGGCCAAAACATGTAGAAGCAGTGAATAATAAATACTATACACAGGTTAGAAATAAAGGTTTGTGTGTATCAACAGTCAATTCAAGAGCTATACTCACAGTCACATTATTTCATAGCCACACCTCACATGTAGTAGTAGTAGTAGTAGTATTTACTGCTCAAGAACTTGAGGTAATTCCATTCACCTTCTAGCAACCCAATATAATTTTGCAAGTGAGTATTCCCAGAATTTAGAATTGTGCAATCTAGAAGATTATCTTGGTCTGTTATGGAGTTATTTTCTTTGCACAGGACACGCAATGGGGACAGATAAATTGACAGTCTGTATATGTGAGCTGCTAAACAGTCTAGTAAGATGTTTTCTTCTATCTCCTGTCCACACATGTTCCCTTTCTATTCCTTCTCTCTTGTTTTACACATCACCAGTTTCAAATTTGTGGCCCTCCACCATGCCCCCGCAAAAAATATAAATACATGGCACAGTACAAAGAGAGCCAAAACTGATTAAAAAAGTGGAAACAGCTGTGAAATTACATTTGAAAAAAATCTGATGTCTATATACAAGAGACATAAAAAGACATCCCACAGTATTTTAAGATGTCTCAGTCTGCACAGAACTGTGTAGCAATGTAGTTGATGAATCCCAGTTATAACACTGCATTATTCACATCTGTCAAAGAGCACATGAATTTCTTCAAACTGTATGAGTATGTACCATGTATACTTACTTTCTGACTGACACTCACACTTCTCTTTCCAGCTGAATTGCAAAGATGCAAATCTAATTAAACCAGAGGTTCAAAAATTGCATAATCTACATAATAAATGCATGCAAAAGCTGTTATGTGTTTCACCCTTGACACACTGGTATGTCACTAGAAACTCTCTACTGAAAATTTCTATATAAAATTAATACATATGTGTGCGTATGAAAATAAATGAGTCAAAATTTTCATAGCTTGAAAATGATACTGAGCAAAAGTATTCAAATCTTGCTTGCTGAACAACACATATACTGTAAATGTCTTAAAGTAATGTGAAAATTTAGAATTGTGACAGTTCAAAGCATATTACACTTTTTATGAAACCTGTCACTTTAGTTTACAGAATGTAAACATTACAACAACAGCATGAAACTGAAAAACTATGTGTCAAAGTATTTGGCACTGCTTGTTTCAAAACTGAGTAAATATTTCGTGCACTTCAGAGTTCATCTTCCTTCTTTAAGTTTCTTCCATTCGATATGAAACTGGCATTAATGTTTCTTATGTCAAGACCCATGAAATGAAGGGCCGGAAATTCCTGTGTTCAAAGTAATATTTCAAAATATGTACAAGTCAGGGAGTAGTTCTTTCTGGGGCTACAGCTGCTCCTATTAGTACATGACAAACCCACACACTGATAGTTATGTATTAAAGAAAATGAATATTAAATTTGCAAAATTATTAAACACCTTGATGTGAATGGATTAAACAGTAAATTATGATATACAAACAAGTTCAATTTGTATTAATTGGAATAAAAATTTTAGTTATGGACAGATATTATTTGAACATTTAAAAAGGGTAAATGATACCATAGAAACACAGTGAAACCTGTCCTAAATGGAACCTGGGTCTAACAGAAGTCTGACTTTAGCAGAAAACTTTCACAGTCCCAAGGATTCAAACTTCAAGTACCTCTATTAAATGGAACCTTTCTACCATGAAAAAAGATTTAAGTCCATTGCAGTTTTGTTATAGGCAAGTTTCACTGTATTTGAGTGTAATGTGATGAGAAGGCTAATATTAAAATTGCCTGTTTGGAACAAACATCTAGTCTAACCTTGATTGGCTGTGGTTGGTATATACATATACTGACATGTGCAGATGCACACATGCACAGACAGAACACACAACACATGCAGTCTGTCTTCTGCACTAATACATAAGTGTCCATATATAGTTTGAAGTTTCAAGAATAGCATGTCTTTTCATTAAAAGCTTTGTCCACTTTAATGCAGTGGCTTCTGTGCTTTAGAACATTTAAAAAGAGAAATATAATACTGCATTGTCTAGAGATATCATGGTAAATTTTTGGCATTTAAAATTTACTTCATTAAGAAATATGTATTTTCATAATTACTGATGAATAAATTTAATACAATTTAATTTTAAAATTATGTTTCAATTCTAAATTCTGTGTGTTGTGTGTTCCATATGATAACTTATATGTGTAAATAACTTCATAAAAAGTAATTTAACAATATTATGCAATATTTGAACCAATACTTTGAAACTCACAATTAGTGTATAAGTTACAGTTGGCGTGATAGTCCTCTGTAAGCTCTTATCTTCCCTAACAGTACTACCAACTGCATGTGTGTTCATCAACTAATTTAAAGTGAGTGTTGGAATGCCATTTTGCTAATCTGTTCTGTTTGCAAGACAGACATAAGAAATGGAGGGATTACTAATGTAATGTAATATAATGTAATGGAAGAATTACTAATGTAATTATAATGATAAACATGAGAAACTGTTTCACTATACAGTTCTACTTACATTTGAGAAGTCTGCATTAGCCATTTTCATGTTACACATGTTCATAAGGACTGCCTATGCAGGTCTGGATTTGTTTGCAGTTGGAGAATATCAGTGAAAGAAATGGATAAAATCAGCAAAAGAAATGTGCATTGCCATGTCTGGAAAACAGCAGTGAAAGATATGTGCACTGCCATATCTGGAGAATATCAGTAAAAGAAATGTGCACTGTCACATCTGGAGAATGTCAGTAAAAGAAATGTGCACAGCCACATCTGGAGAATATCAGCAAAAGAATTGTGCACTTCTATATGTACAGAATACAAGTGAAAGAAATGTGCACTGCCACATCCCAGTACTTTTCAGTAATATATTTCACACATTGATACATTCAGTCAATATCATATATATGACTTCGAATGAAACATTTGATGTTTAAGTCATCTTGGCAGCATGCTTGATACATCATGGTATTAATAACAGGCCTCTTGATTATCTGATTTTAAATTCCTGTATTATGCCACTTTCTTTTGTATTTATAATGTCAAAAGATGTTTTATTTAAAGTAAAATTACACCTGAAGTGCAGTATGTTAAAATATAATTCCAATCCAGAGAAGTGTCACCAGTCAATCCTCTCAAAACTTTTATTGCCTGATAGCTGCCCTAAGGGCTGAATACTAATGAATGAATGAGCTGCCCTGTGAAAATGCAATTAAGCTTTAGCAACGGGAGTATGGTGAGACAAGATCCCAAGCATCTTGTGTATAAAAGAATATGCTGGCCCTATGCGGTAAGAGTTTTTATATATTCCAGTACCTCAGACTTGTTAAAATAATAATAATAAAAAAAAATTTCTTGTACAAGGAATGACTGGTAGATTTTGTGTCTTGATCGAGTGAAATACACGTAAGATTATGGTCTTGCGGAAAGTGAAGCCGTTAAGTTGGCAGCTGAGTACCAACATTTTGGAAGATCCTGCTCTTCTACCAGAATAAGGAGGCAGCAAGTCCTTCTGAAACATTGGTATGTATCTAATGTATTTCAAGGAATCACATCATGGAAGACTGCAACCTTAATACATACTGTTATGGGAACCTTAAATCTCATAAAATAAACCTGTTCATATGCTAAAAAACAAGAATGATAAAATCCAGAAACGGGATATATACAAGATCTGAATACAGAAACATTGCATGAAAAGTTAGTAAGATTAATAACACAGTGACAGTGAAACAACAAGTGACAAAATCTGAATATAGGCCATTAAATTAATTCTAAAATTGGAAATACTACATAAATATTTAAGTCTTCTGTAATGTAATGTGTCTTGGGGTCACATTTTGTAAGATGTAAACCTCATGTCTGGCAAGGTAGATGAATAATTGGTCACATTAAAGACCCAGAGGTACAGGCATGAGTTATGAATGGAGAGAAGTAAGGCCCCTTAGACAGTATTTAAGAAGTGTGACCTTTTAATATATGAACATCAACAAGTTGGAAAACTAAGATGTACAAAAAAAAGTTGGGAGAGACAGGAGATGGGTTTTGTCATGAGACAACCCAACACTGTGGATAATGACACTGAAATTACATTTTCAACATTACTATCTTAAGGCCAAGAAGATGACTCTCGTTTTCTTTCCTTTCCAGTTCCACTGCATGACTGTTAACTTTGTAGATGGAATATGGCTGTGAAATAATGACTGCTGTAAACCTAACTATTTGATACGCCAAATTTTTCATAAGACAAACTGCAAATTTTAAGTAATATAAACCTTCTGTTTGTGCATTTAGGATATTCCAGCTTCTGAAAACACTAACTTCTACATGTTCAAGAACTTGCTGCCAAACAGGAATTACACACTGTCTGTTAGCATGAGGAATGGAGTGGGGGAAGGCCCACCTGCTACCACTATGGTTTCAACACCGCCTGAACCTACAGGTACCAAAAGAGTTTCCAAGCTGTACCACATTGTTCTTAAGGGTGTTTTTTAAGAATTTTGTTTAATGCATATTTTCTGCTTGCTTAATTCCAGTGAAGGACACACGAAAACCAAATTTGATTTTGGGAGCCTGCCACACAGTGCTGAGACGAGAAGCTGATATATTGGCAGAACCCATGATCATTTACAACACTTCTCATATTATTAAAGGTACAACTTCAATAATATCCACTAGTATTGTTCCTTACAAATGCAGTGTCCAGATGTGTTTAACTGTCCACAGTCAAGTATCAAGTATTTAAAGACTTAATCTGGAGACCAGGTTCTTTGTGTTGACTATGATTTTCATCATATATTTTTTAATGACAACCATATAAGAACTTTGAATTGGTAAGCATAGTATCTTTTTCTTTCTGGGACAGAACAAGTAATCTGAATGCAATGTTCACTCTTTGACGTTTCCAAGCAGTTAACGTGCTGCAACATAGCTTCTTACCTAGAAAGTGTACTGTTGGTATCTGGATGGAAACTGTTTCCCCCATTACTATTAACCATTCTGTCTTCATAATGGAGATAGAGTATCTGTTCTTGGACATAGATGCAAAACTTGAAATTTCATTGAAATGAAGTTTCTCCTTTATGAAACTCTTTTCCAGCAAACATAGTACAACTAAATGCCCTTGCCAAAGTTATGACAAAGTGCTGGTCTTTTTTATGTGAACGACGATGACGATTTGTTATGCTGACATCAATTAAATAAAATATTTTATTGGTTTTCTCAAAGAGCGTGATGTCAGGGCGGTAATGTAAGACAATTTTATCAATAAGTATTCCCCTGTCCCAGTATAAGCATGTAAGATTATTCTCCAAGACCGTTGATGGATTGTACTTCAGCAGGAGGTACTTTCATTTAGTATAGAATACATTAGAGCCAGTTTCTTATGCAATATTTTTGCAACATTAATGTGCTTGGCTTTGTAGCCCATCATCATCATCATCATCATCATCATCATCATCATCATCATCATCATCATCATCATCATCATCAGCATCATCATCATCATCATCATCATCATCATCAATAATCATCGTCGCCATCATCATCATCATAATCATCATCATCATCATCATCACCACCACCACCACCATCATCATTATTATTATCATTATTATCATCATCATCGTCGTCGTCGTCGTCGTCGTCGTCGTCATCATCATCATCATCATCATCATCATCATCATCATCATCATCATCATCATCATTATTATTATTATTATTATTATTATTATTATTATTATTATTATTATTATTATTATTATTATTTCTCTTGTCACAGACCTATTCTTCCCGGTAATTCTCTTGAACCTACGGTGATCCC
>Ga0268261_10003209_pt1 | contig 11954 bp, 10 predicted proteins | sample TergutNc150P1_FD_190353 | JGI IMG/M metagenome (GOLD analysis project Ga0268261, IMG submission 190353) | Nasutitermes corniger P1 segment gut microbial community from laboratory colony in Florida, USA - Nc150 P1 (SPAdes) (version 2) | ecosystem: Host-associated > Arthropoda: Insects >... | reverse complement strand
TGACATTAGTAGCCTAAAGGTTAATAATTTAACCCTTATCCTGCTAACGTGGAGAAAATGGTGAGCTCCTAATAATGCCAGCAAATAGCAGATGGGATTTAATTCGGGTTTTAAAGGGTTAATACCCGCTGTCCAGTTGTTATCTAATTTCGGTCCACGCAGGTGCTCTTGTGGGTGAAGAAGCCAATGTTGTGTAATAATTACATGCCGTGTGTAACACTTAGGTGGGAGACGGGCTAAAATGAATGGACCAACCAACATCGAGCTGTATGTTGCAACGCCTTGATCACAAACATACAACGAAGTACAGAAATTGACATTTTTACCTTTTTCGGTCGTTTAATGCCCGCTGTCCAGTTGTTATCTAATTTCGGTCCACGCGGGTGTTCTTGAGGCCATGTTGTGTGATAATTACATGTCGTGTGTAACATTTAGGTGGGGGGCGGGCCGGGCGATGGGTACCTTCATGATTTGTACTCCACACCGAATGTTGTTAGGGCGATCCAGTCAAGGAAGAAAGGATCGGCGAGGCATGTGGCACGCATGGGATACAAGAGAAGTGCATGCGTGGTATTGGTTGAAAACCTGACGTAACGATGCCGCTTGGAAGACCTGGCGTGGGTGGGAGAATAATATTAAAATGGCTGTTTAAGAAATGAGTTGGGAAGGTGTGGACTGGATTCTTCCGGATTAGGACCGGCACCTGTGGCAGGCTGTTGTGAACTCAGTAATGACTTGTCGAGTTCCGTAATATACGGGTAATTTCTTGACTAACGTAGTACCTTTTCGCTTCTCAAGGAGGACTGCTCGTTTGTTAGTTGTATAGCATTTAGGTCTGTGTACTTCCTTGCCTGTAATGGAATGCTTTAGAAAGTGTCTGTCAGATATTTAGTTTATGGTTTAAGGTTACTGTAGAGGACGAGAGTATGATTGTGAACTATGGCTTAAGTGAAATGGGTTGTAACTGTGTGGATTTGTTTCAACTGTGTCGTCCAGTGGGAGGCTTTCGCCGTGGTTTGATTTGAATGTAGAATTATTCGTCAGTGTTGTTAAATATGTACTGCTATCTGTGCATCTTTATTAAGATTTAAGACGTTCGGTCGGTTAGATGTCGAGGGACTGCCCCTTGTCTTTTGTTTTATGAAAATTTACGGTGAATGAATTCAAATTACACAAGATAATTATACCATCCTGTATTCGTTCTACGGTGTAGCCTGTAGGCTCCTCTCGCCCTGTTATACTACGTGTTAATGTCATGGAAGAAAAACTAGTGTAACTCGTCTAGTACAATACAAGAGCATTGATCTTCAATTTAAAACGTGCAAAAAAATGAAGCCTTGCAGGATCATGACCTTACAACTGTTGCGTTCATTTTAAAAGTGAACGATGTCAAAGTAGTGTATTCTAACCTTTCTACCGCGCTTTGAATGCATTGTCATGTTCCACCTTCTCCTTTGCCCTTTCCTGAATTAAGTAAGTTAAGAATTGCTTTAGAATATACATCCATTCTCTCAATTTCCTTATCCCTACCCATTTTGTTTTGCGTTCAGTTACGTGTGTAAGGTCAAAGATTAAGCAAACGTAAAAAGGCAACGTTCGCCCTAGAGCAGGCCATGAAGGCCCAGTGGGGGAGTAGAGGTCTACTTCTACTCTTTTTTTAACCTCGGCGATAAGATGGGATGAGTGTTCAACGCCACGCCCCAACCACTTTACCCTGGGAAAGCGACCCGGCGCTCATTGCACAGGAGGTCGGGTGGCCCCCAGGGCCAGTCTGGACGTAGAGAGTTGCAATGCCGACGACGCTGTCCCGCCCCACATCACGTGTGTAAGAACAGATTTTATTTCGAAAACTGCATTACCTTTTATGGAGGAACTGAATCAGTAAAGGTATTTCGTTGCCAGATAACTGTTATGTGCTGCTGAAAAACGTGTTTGAATATTCTTCGTTATGACAATGGCTTTGTTTTAAAACTGTTGCAGTCACAGAACGCGTCGTGCTGTTTGTACAGGTAAAACTATCCCGTTACAGGCCTGGACAGGCCCTGAGGGTTCCATGAGGTCGAGGCTCCTAGATTTCGAGACAGTCGGCACATGAAGGTGGTAAGGTTGTCAGCCCTAGGCACTGGCCGCCTTCACCCCCCAGGAAATATTCCTGGTACTCATTTCAGTTAGAGGCTGAATCGACCCCAGGGTTATATTGCGGCCGGAAAGATTAAGTCAATGAAAAACACCAGTTACTCCATCGGGAATCGAAAGTGCCGATTTTACGCGGTCCATATTCAATACGACAACTCTCGTTTGTCACTTTCCGCCATTCCTCCGTCTCGCGTTTGTGGGCCTTCGGTTGCGTGAGTTGACAGGAGTGGCAACTGATAGTTTTCAGGCAACCCAGTATTGTATCTGACAAATATCGTTTTGTCACTTTTCCCTGGTACTCCATCGCGCGTGTGGGTTGTCGGTTGAGGGGCTACGTTAATATGACGAGCGAGCCGACAGGAAGTGTGAAACGGTATCTGTCGGATAAAGTAATGATTTTGTATTTCGTGAATGTCTGCGGGATAAATGTAAAGAAATGATTTGTCAGTGTCGTTTATTTTCTTGAAATGAATAGTGGATGTTTCTTCAGAATGTTTGGGTTGTGAAAAAACTTTGTTGTACACAATACTTGCTTGATAAAGTAAACATTCAGTACGCATGTACAAGTTGAAAAGTTCGGGGTTTTAAGTAGACGTTTACCGAGAAAGAGAAACTTAAGATTTAGGGTTACGAAGGTCATTGTGATTTCTCTTCTCGTATGGACAGCAAGCTGTGAGAACCGTGTGGATTATTTGTCCCTTTCTAACCTAGGTTTGATCTCCAACTTGATGCACCAAATTCTTGTTTATTCACATATAATACATTTATTAAACTCCCCTACATGTTTTCTTTCTTAACCGGTGCACAAGACAGTCACCTGCAGAGAGTGACAATACCAGAGGCTGCACATAATACAATTACAACGTAGACCTCCTGATGATGAGCAAGGTTAATGCTCGAAACATGTAGAGGAGTTTAATAAATGTATTATATGTGAATAAACAAGAATTTAATGCATCAAGTTGGAGATCAAACCAAGGTTATACAAAGATGCACGATCAACCAACCATCAAGAATTGTCCCTTTCTAGTCTGCAGAAACGAAACTGTATGCTTAGGATTTGGAAGTTGCATATGTCCCGTATCTGTTATCAGGCTTGTGAAAACAGTAGACAGTAATGGGATGTGAATGTGCTTCAAATTAATTGACAGATGTGGTGTGTCAGTATTCAGCCTAAGACAGCAACAGAATAAGTATATCAACATGGCTTGCGAAATTTAAAGCTAAATTTTGTCACCTTTCGATACCTGTGGCCGGATTTCTTTACCAGAGCACGGAGGGACACACGCACACTCGCGCATTTTGAACGTAACACAATGCGTAGACAGTGGAAGGGCAAAGTATCGTTGATAGTTGTTCAGCATTGTTAGAGATTACCCTGACAGTATGCCCAAAGCCTAGTGCTACCAGCATGTTCTGAGAATGGAATTAAGTCTTCTGTGGTGAACATACACTTGATGCCTGAAAATCTCTTTTAACTGCAAGAAGAAATATGGATGTTGCTTGAATGTAAATGATGGTGTCTTTTCAATTACAGATTTTCACTCATTAAGGAACATCTGGTGGAATTCAACCAGCTGGCAATGGCAAATGCCGAAGGTTCAGACAATATGCTGAACAGAGTTATGCCAAAGGATAACATCGGACTTGCAGCGTTGCTTAAAACCAAGGAAGCTGCCTGGGACAATGGTAAGTAGGGTTCAAATGAGATTGGCAAGTTCATGCATAGGAACACTTTGTCGAAGTGCCTTGACGCACCACGTCAGCTGTTAGTTCCACTGAGTTTTGTTTCTCTAGTTTGCATGTGGTTACAGTAGTTGTATGTATAAGTGATTAATGGAAATGTTGTGTTCACATTTTGTCATATTCTTTAGTTCATGCTTTGTTGTAATGGGAATTCAGGCATATTTCTTATACTTTCTGATCTCTTGATATCAACAAAGTGCATTTTTTTACTTTTCTGTGAGCAAGAACTGCAATGTGTAAAACTCATTCCAGGGTTGAGAACTGTGTCTTCTATGTGTTGTATGAACTTAATTTGTAGTTTCTTTGGGGATGTACATTTGAAAATAGTTTTGCTTTTTATCAAGATGTTTCTGTTGTATTTAGTAATTGCCCATCATGTAAGTTACATTCCAACTATGATATTTCTGATTTCCTAACCTTGTTCTTTGGCTGTGTAAGTTTACCCCTAACAAATGTCTGAAACCTCTCATGTGTGCTGTCTTGACATTGGATATTTGTTTTAACATAATACTTATCATTACGACTGCTGTCCAGACTTACTGAATAAAGGTACGGGTACAGTTCTTAATAACAAATGACCTCTTTCTCCTATGAAAAACGCTCATAATGGTAATGTTAGGTTATGCCTTTGTGCACTGTGAAGGTGTGTGAGGGATTAAAGGTGTATCTTCTCCCATACCACAATTATATCAGAGTGAATGATCAGCTGCTTGATCTCTGAAGAAATGGACCCTGGTACCCATCGAATAGGAGGTTGGGTGGACCAGAGGGCCAGTCTGAATGCTTTGAAGAAGAGAAAAATATTTGCTCCTGCTCCTGGGAATTGTGTATCTGTATTCTGCCTAGAACCTCGTCAGTGCACTGTAAAAGGAAACTCGTACACATTACGGAAGTGTTGAGGCCATAACCTGGACACCAAGAAACTCCTCACATTTTCAGTTTGTCTCTTGTCTCTGACGAAAAGATATTACCTACTGTACAGTGCTGCAGCAACACAATACAGAGCCTGGCTTGAAAGTGGGACATCAATATGGAATTATATTTCCACTTGATCCATCCAAATTGCCACATTTACAGAAGCAGAAATGCATGTTCCCTAGACTATGATGATTTGTAACCCTACTCACTAATCTCATTTGTCAGTTTGTAGGTTATCAGATAAATTCATTTACTGCAAATGGCCAGAATCATTAATTTTAGTATTCATTTTTCTACAGCTGTTGTTGTGGTACTTTTACATAGAAAGTTATAGAACAGTTTGTTGGGTTTAACTTTAGCTATGTAACCTTATACCATAGTTCATGAAAATCAGATTCATCACATTGAAGGCTCAAGTCACTTGGGATACGATGCGGGCTATTGGAAGTTGTTGGCCTTCGATGCCATGGCATATCCCAGTAGACATGAAACACCATCAGCACTGCTGTGAAAACCTCAATCTTGCAGCATTTAAAAACTGTTAGGGGTGAACCACCAACAGCACGGCCATCTCCCGTAACTGTCTTCTTTGCTGTAAGTGGCCTAACTGTGTGGGTTCCTGAATGATCACAGGTTTTTGCTTCCGTGTGTGATATATTTTGTGTTATGGAAACAAGGAATTTTGGAGTGAAATTACTTCTGTAAGCAAATAAGCACATTTGTTAGACCTTTTCATGTCATTCTTGGCTAAAGTGAATCAAGTGCTGACTGAATTCTATAGACAAGACTGATTTCATAGTGTAGTAAGAAATCACTTTTGATCCTCATTGGATGACCCTTTACATGAAAATACCAGTTTAAACAAACTGAAATATAGATCAGGCATTGTGCAAACAAAGTTGAGGCCTATTGAAATTAATATTTGCATTCTTTTACATTTCCATACAATGCAACAAACATTTTGAAGAACTATAATAAAATAGAACTGATTCAGGTAGACACCAAATAATTAATTATATCCTGTTAGAGCCACTTTTCTGTTGACAAAAAGCCAGAGGGCAGGAGACATGAAAATTATAATATGGTCATCATGAAATATAGAAATTGCAATGTTTCATGCTCTTAGGATGTACAGTGGTGACAAACAGAAATGTATAAAAGAAAATTATAGAAATAATAAAAAATGCAAGAAATTTGTAGCAATTAGAGAGGATTTGGAAATGGGACATACCCAAGAAGTGAAAAATATGTGTGTTTGAAACTTTCATGATATCAGCATTAGTGTATGGAGCAGAAACCAAGACATGGGCAAAGGCATATACAGAGAGTACTTTCACCACTGGCCTGAGCACTGCACAGATGGAAGCATCATCAGTCATTATGCAACAACGTTGTTACCTGCTCTGCAACAAGCAGTCGGGCATTAAAAATGCTCTCTGTTTTAGCAGACTGACAGCAGCACAGATATTTGTAAGTGGTGTTGGAGAAAAAATTAGTGAGAGAATGAGAAATGAAAAAGAAGAGGTAGAATCTGAAGCCAGCATATTTTCTACCTCATAAGATGTGTCCTGTATTTAGGAGGGTGTTTTTTGCGGATTTAATAGCCTAAGTACATACCTACTGATCATCAGGTGTTAAGATGCAGGATGATTTTGGGCGACTTTTGCAGCAAACACGGTGTATCTTATGAGGTGAGAAATTTGATAAGTCCTTTGACCGGTAAACTGATAAATAACAGAGTGAATGCTATGGGTATGTCTTAAGACTGTTGGAAGTGGGAGTTTACTGAAATTTGACAGGGTGATCAGATTTTGATTAAAATCCGTCAGTAGTAACAGATACACTACGTGAAGACCTACATGTGATTGTTTTTGCATCTCAAGAGTAACACGATCGATGTTTATATAAAAGAAAAATGTTCGAATAGAAGAATAAAAACTTGAAACATGTTTTATGACTACTACTATTTACACACCCAACTCCATTAACTTTGTCATATGAAAAATTCATATATGTGATGCGATTTTATTTATTTTAAGAATATCTGGGTGTGCATACGAAGCACCATGCATTTGCAGAACAATGCAGTAAATGAGTGGGTTGTGCAAATCGTAAATGAACAGCAAGCAGTTCTTATTTAGTATTATAAATTTTCTGTGCAACTGTATTATATTTACAAAAGTTCAATAGCAACTTGTTGCACAACACTTTTTTATTATCAGTTAATTCATTATAGGGTATTCATTTGTAATGTATGCATGACACACCAAATATCTAATTCCAAAACTTCGTCACACGAAGAATGATCGAAACATGGATGTTTGGATACAATATAAATTTAAACTGTATTTAATTTTATACATATTTAATTGTATTTTAACTGTATTTAACTGCAACTTCGATTTTAAGACTTGTAAACAACAGTTTAATCACCTGTTAAACAATGTTAAACAATTTAGTTTGGTCCTAAATGATTTTCTTCATTTTAAGTCATTTTATACTCTCGGTGAGTATTTTACTAGTACTAAGGTCTAGGATTTGGTTTTACCTTATAAGTCTAATTATAGCTATTATTCTACAGTCTTGATATTTTATATTTTTACTTTAATTTATCATCAACAAATTATGACTGAGTTAATGTATTTCTTCTACTATAATAGAAGGTTTTAATTTAGTAAGTATATTGTGTTTGATAATTATATTATCATTTATTGTTCCGTATATTATGATATTATTGTATCGGTCTAAAATCAATTGTGTACATTCCTCATATTTTATTTGTATGATTCTTTGTTACTATGACATATGCTTTGATATGGCATGTATATTTTGTATTTCTGTATTATTTTATAACAAATTCTATATCCAGTAGGTCTGTTAAACCTTGCATGGTTTTGATGAATGTATAATGAATGAATAAATGAATGTGAAAATTCTAATGTTGAAACATGCACTGCATATGTCATAGTAGAGCCTCTGAAGATGGTCTGTAAGTCGGACCGAAACATGTCGGAGAATTAACTGATAATAAAAAAAGTGCTGTGCCACAAATTGGTATTGAACTTTTGTAAATAGTAAGCAAGTCAGTCGATCGTCAGTTGCAGAGGAGGAAGATATTATGTTTGCCCCTAGATGGCAGGAGTTTGTACGCGTCGTCCAGCGCCATCTACTACGGACCATTTAAAGTGACTGTGCTAATCCGTAAATACCACGGATTACGTACATATCCGGTGTGTGTTTGTGTTGTTGGTGTATCAGCGATTGTAAAGAATTTCGTTGTGTTAAAGAGTTCGACAATGTCGGGGTATGTGCACAAAAATGACGAGTTTGAACTCTCATGGCACGCTACAGGTCCAGCGGACTTTTGTTCTGACACAAACAAGGTGGAAAATGTGAACATTGCGAGATCGAATTTTCACGCATTCCAAGGAATGTATGAAGAGAATATTAACAACGCTACAAACGAACCTGGTCTCTCGTATTTGGGCCCAGTGGTATCCAGTGAAGGTTCATGCGATGCATATACCCGCAGTGTCTCGTCAGCTCAATCTGATGGTACGCAGAGTGACTTTGAAGAAGAGCCGCCCCTACTTGAAGAACTCGGAATTAGTCCCACACGGATTTTTGAAAAGAGTTTGGCAGTTTTGAATCCGCACCGTACGGGTCGTGCATTTGATGTGAACTTGCTGTATGAAACGGACTTCGCGGGGCCTGCAGCATTGTGCATTTTATTAGGTTCCTGTTTGTTACTTGCAGGGGGCAAGGTTCCTTTTGGTTATGTGTATGGTCTTGTTGTGATGAGCTGCTTGGCAATGTATGTTTTGTTGACACTAATGACAACAGAGGGAAGTGTAACACTTGGATCTGTTGCATCAGTGCTTGGTTATTGCCTCCTGCCTGTTGTTATTTTGTCTGTATTTGGTGTTTTCTTACCTCTATATAGTCCAATTGGATTTGTATGTGCAGTTTTAGCTGTAATGTGGAGTAGTTTAGCAGCATCAAAACTCTTTGTTATGATGTTAGGTGACACTCAGCAAAGACCCTTAATTGCATATCCATGTACCCTTCTGTATGGAACATTTGCTCTTATTATTGTATTCTGAAAATAGATTTCACTCACCCAGTATTGTTTTTGTAAAAAGTACCTAAATTATGAATGAGGTAATTCAGTTATGTTCACAAATAACATTGCAGTTCTACATAGATGTAATTTCTGTAAAATAGTCTGTTTGTATGAGAATATATAGTGTCAAAGGATCTGTAACAGTGACTAATTGCCATTAAAGCTTGGTTGTAAGAAAACATAGGCCACCTCTGGTTTGTTACTTACCCCATATATTGTATACAGGAAAGGGAAGTATTTTAGGTGTTTAGTTTAAAACTTAACCACATTTCAGTAATAGACACCTGAAAACATAAGTGTGTAAAAGTCTTGTTCATGTCTGATACATTAACATCTCCCAACCACTCAGCTTGATATGCAAGGCATTCTGATAATTATTGGTGTCTGTAATTGTAGTAGTTATTGGTAAACAGCCGTGAGAGATACCCACACTAACATAAAACAGCAGACACATATTTCCCATTTAAGATTCAGCTGTTTACATTTCTTTATTGCCTAATTGAATCATTAGCTGGAATAACACTGCAGTGTTACTTTTTTAAGTAGTTTTTAGTGTTATGTGATGGGAAAACAAAAATAATAATTGGATGCTTCTGCTTTTCCAATGCAATGAAGGTAAAAGGAGAAATGAAATATGAATGTTCATGGTTTTGCCTACTTCATGGAAGGTTTGCAAAATGTAACATACAATGTTTTTACAGCCAGTGATTCAGTTATTGGAAATTCTGTTATGTCAGTTGCAGTTGCATTATGCATGACTGAATATGCTAATGTATTCATAATGTAGACCTTTATTTGTGCTGTCCCCCTGCCACATCTTGCACAATTCATGGTGTATTGTACAGTAGTCCCTTCGTCATCTAGGCTGTATGGAAGAGGGGTGGTTCGAATCATTCAGGAATCTGGACCACCAAGGGGAAATTACATGGCAGACATAACAAAGGAAAAAAAGTCATTCATTGCTAAAGTAAAACTCCTTAAAGTGAAAGTGCTGTACCTAACAGTGTACTACTATTACTACTACTACTACTACTACTACTACTACTTACTACTACTACTACTACAACTGCTGCTGCTGCCAGTCCTGCTATTACTACTGCTACTGTGATGATGATGATGATAATATAATCCATTGTAAAAATTTCAATGAGAAATAATGGGCTGTAGTTGATGCAAAATTGTCCATTTCACTTGGTGATTGGGATTACTGAGGTCCAAATCAGTGATGGACCACTTTATCAGCATTCATGGCATACACATTGTGTGGTACGTAACTAACATGCATTGCAGTCCATATTACAATGCTCACTCATATAAGTATTGCTTCTGTTATAGAAGTTAAGATCATTTTGAAGTGTTTGATGAAAGAAGGGTGGTAAATAGCTGTCTGTCACAAGGGACTTATTGTATCCTTTATTCCATGTTCCAAGATGCTTCCTAATCACTGCAGTAATAAACAGTCAAAATTGCTTATCCACAAGAAATAATAAGTTTATAATGCCATGATAATAGAGGACTGGTGAGTACACCTCTGGACATATTAATATCTCTTTAAGAAATTATGTCTTGGGTAACAGAAACCCAGTTAACATAGTTTGAACAGATACTGTGTGAAATTACAAGTTCTAACTTGCTTCTGACTTTGTCAAGAAAAATATGATGAAGCAGATGTAAGTATGAAATTCTTGCCCTCATTTGTACAAAACCATTAATGTTCTTTCAGGCAAGCATCTGCACATTGTTCTTCTGTGTTTTGCATTTTTTCTCTATAGGGTGTAGCTGTCTGGGATATGCCAAACCAATCAATTATAGGGCTGTTACCGGTATTAATGACAGTTTATGTAGTCTGTTTACAATAATATTTCTTCTTCTACAGTCTTGGAGGATATGAGTAGCTTAGAACATTCCTCAGACTGTAGGTAGAGTGTATTTGAGAACAAAGTGCTGCAAGAATATTTGGATGTATGAATGACATAACAGTAGAATGCACAAAATTATATGATGAGATTTACACTTATATTCTGCCATTTATGTTGCTAAGGATGCTTAAATTAAGAAATATATAATGGGCAGACTGCTCACATTCATGGATATTCAGAGGTGCATGCAAAGTTTCGGTTGGGAAACATCAGCATACCTGAGAGGATAGTGTAAAAACAAATAGGTTGTGAAGATAAGAACTGCATGGGCCTGGTTCAGGATAAGGTGCAAAGTTCGACTTCTGTTAATTCAGAAATTAAGTTTCACGTATGTGAAAGCATGACTATCTTCAGCATTTGAGAAGAATACTGTGCTCTTCTGGGTTATTATACAGTGTAGGGTGGTAATTCCTTACTGATATTCTGGGACAACTTATCATTCCCATCTTCAAGGGTCAAGAATCCAAAAAGAAAGCCAGTAGCCCCATACTAAAGTTGCCACGACTCACTGCGTAAGAACCCGGAAGAGCAGTTCTCATATGCTTTGCACCAGAAGCCTGATATTGCGCATCTTAAACATTTTCTGAATGAAGATGCTCATTACAGTTAAGATGCTTTCTCATAGCACCCATGCACAAAGAGTAACCAAATGCTAGGTGAGGAAGTAATCTGGGAGATCCTGGATAAGGGCATATGTTGAACTTTGGCTTTAGGAGTATATATTTGTGTTGTGTGTTGAAGCTGTCCAGTCATTTCAGTACACATTTCATTCACCATATTCAGGTGAATGGGAGTGGAAGCGAAGGTGGAATATTGTATAGGTCTCACACAAGACATAAGGTGGCAGTACAGAGTGTGGGGTTGTCCAATTGGAAGAGTTGTTAAGAAGAAAGTTTGAACAAAATGAAGTTAATTCTAACTCTGCACCATTTGTTTCAGTCTTCTGGTTTAACCCTTAGGCAACTAATGTCATATATATATATATATATATATATATATATATATATATATATACATATATATATATATATATATATATATATATATATATATATATATGGAGCACCTATTCTTGATGTTTCTAGATCACACACAACGACGCAGCACAGTCG
>Ga0268261_10003208_pt1 | contig 11957 bp, 13 predicted proteins | sample TergutNc150P1_FD_190353 | JGI IMG/M metagenome (GOLD analysis project Ga0268261, IMG submission 190353) | Nasutitermes corniger P1 segment gut microbial community from laboratory colony in Florida, USA - Nc150 P1 (SPAdes) (version 2) | ecosystem: Host-associated > Arthropoda: Insects >... | reverse complement strand
TAGGGTCTGGATTATCGTAGAATAAGAAATAGAGCCGTCATCCAAGTTAATCCCGAAGAAGTTGATCCATGGGGCTCCATGGTGTATGGGGGTAGGAAACGAAATATATCTTGGACATATTCGCCCACCACGGAGACTTCCTTGACCACTTCCTCTCCGTGTACCCCATTCACGTTTTCTAAATCGATAACAGCTACAGCTTCCATTCTGCTAGGCGTTTGGGTCGAAAATAAGGTAACTAAGCGGGAGAACTCATCTTTTATACCTATGGGTGCAGCATTGACCACCGCGAGGTACCCGGCATAGAGATCCGAATTCCGATGCTAAGAATTGTTCTGCATGATGATCGGCGATCCCCGGAGAAAACAGGCCGACGAATTGTTTCCCCGTGTAGCCCCTATCCATGTACAGGGCGAACAGACAGCAATATTCGTCGCAGACCTCAATCTGGGTTCCTTGCAATTCTATGGTGTTATAATCTAGGACCTACAATTGCGTCTCAATAATGTCTCGATATCGTGAATGAGGGGGTAAGCCATAGGACTCAAAGTAGAATGTTGTCGAGGGCCTAGGTTCGAGACGGTTAGCTAGCCAGTGTGATCCGGATTGTGTGGGGGCATCAGCATTGACAATGACTTGCTAGGCTGAGTTATGGAACGCGGTAGCATTTCGAATGGAAAAACACCCAGAAACGATTTAACATTATTTAAGGTAAAAGATATCTGAATTGTGTCCATGTTTAAAAGTATGTCGTGACAGTACGATAAAGATCGATGCGCATTGATTTGTCGTATTCCAGCTACAGAAGACAGGTGATTGTTTCTTTAGTGGTTCCTTAAAAGTTACCTCGATGCATATAGTACCACTTTCGGCGGGTGAAGCGTGTCTTTCCGACGCTGCTAGGTCGGGTCTAAGGTCGAAGAGTAACATGAAGTATCCGTTTATAAACATGTCGTGGGGTACCTGAAGTTCCGATTTATAATGGGGAATGCCCGGGCCATCAAATAGACTTGTATGCCATTACGCTAGTCTTCTCATGACCCTTATCGAAAGTCGGTGTCTCGTTGGGCATCTGTCTACCCTTCACAAACATCGCGTATGTGCGGATACCGAAATCCTGAAACCTGTAGAAGTTTGTATTGATGGCGCCGAGAAAGTCGCTTTTATCTACCATAGCGAACACGAATCGTTTGGGTAAGTGAACCGTGACAGCTTGGTCGATCGATAGCGAACTGGCCCCGCTAGTGAACGTGAAACTTTTCAGCGTGACTTCTCATGTCATAGTATGCGAGATCGGTCTTCAGAGTATCGTCGTGAGCCAATAGAATACTCGGGTGGGCTTTGATGCGGCGGACGTACAGTTTAGCGTTGATAAATTTAAAAATATTCGTAGAATCCACTAGTATTCATCAGATAGAAACTCGGTTTGGCTTTCGTAAATGTTATCTGCAGCCTCATGCTGGGTAGTAAGAATTTAGGGACATTGCACAGATAGCTATGGATACGTCCATAAATTTCGATCCCTTTACTCTGTTTTTATATGTTCCAGCGTTTTATGAATCCAGTGTTTGTCGACTCTGCTTTCGTGGAGTCTTAGGGCAGCATATCGCCAGAATCCTTATACCAGTAGCAGGTTGTGAGATTTGATGAAGCCGCGGCATTGCCATAGCTAACAATAGTTTCGAGATAAGCCCTGTATTTATAAAGGTCACCCGACTGTGTTATATTCACGCCGTTCAAAGCCATGACACATTGAATAAACAGCGAATGTAGAAAGTTATTTGTACCGGCAGTGTGATCGGCCGCGTCCAGATCGATTCTGTCGGCTTTAGTAAATTTGCCGCGAATGTAGAAGTTTATATCGGGGCCCACATACGTGTCGAAATCTGATGGTATAAGAAATTAAAGATCGTTATGCTCGATCGGAGCGATGGGTTTGTAGATCACGACGTCCATCGCCTGGACAGCGTGCTGTACCGGCTTCTGGGTGAAAACGTAAAATTCGCTGCTGACAAATTCTAATACGTCCTTCCTCGACATGGTCAAGTGCTGACTGATGACGATTAAGAAGCAATATCGCATCTTATAGTACTGCCAAGCAAGGCGCTTTTAGTCTTTGTTTTCTTACGTTTCGCATTTCGCGGGGCTGACGATGCTCTCTTTCGCTTCCGATCGACTCCACGTAACTTTTTGATTATGTTCCGTGTAGAGTCAGTCAAGTGTTTAGAGATAATGTCGTTTGTTTCGGTCGGCGGGTTTTCTGCGATTTCTTTTAGAATTTTACCTCCAGTGCGTAACGCCTTGCGTCCGAGAGCTCTGAGCGTTTCCTTACCCATAGACTTGGCACCACTCCAAAGAACGGGTCTAAGAGTCCTGAATAGACCTGCCAGTACGCTACCGATGCCATGTCATCGATCCAGGAAAGGACGGATGCTGTATATTGGTCCGATATCCTCACGACCGCGACCCGGTTGTTTCTGGTAATACACGACGAGGGTATCCGTCATTAAAAATGAGGTCGAAGGTGATGGCGTATGGTTTTATACGCGGCGAAAATGTAGAACCAGTTTCACTGGCACCTCGCCGCTCGTGAAAGGAATTTTTTCCATTAAGACCAGTTATCAGTATACTTATGTCAGGAAAGGTGCGTTTTTCGACGGGTACAAAATATACACTCTCAAATGCGTGGTCACAATACTTTGACGGGTGGATAAACGTCGGCAGACATCTTACATAATCGCTACCCACAAACTGCTGCGTGATCAGATCGCAATATATCTGGGCGTTTGTCTCGCCGGCTAGTTCGTACGGCGTGACCGTGTGCGAATAAGGTGGAGGACAGCTAAATTCTCCTAGCTCCATCTCCGAATTGTCTGTCGATCCCAGATCTAAAGTTTCCTCCATATGAATCTTAAACTCTGCGGGCGTATTTGTGGAATATGTTTTATGCGAGGAATTACTAAATAATGTGACGTAAAAGTGCTTTCAATACTCCATCTCTTAAATATTCTTTACGCTAGTAGCATTTATTCAGCTATCGAAGTCAGAAAAACAGCCTTTGCAGCGCACCAAATACTGCCGAATGCCGCGGCTGTCTCGCTCCTAAGAATTTTATCTATCTGAAATTTGGTGCGTTTGAGATACGCACGGGTGTCAGTTCTTCGCCATAGAATTGACCGTCAATTACCTTTCCGCTTAAATCTTCGAGTTCGCAGACAGGTCGAGGGGCCATACGAATTACCTTCATAATTCGAAACACATCTGTGGTGTAATTCTGCTCGCCGCCTTTGGCAAATCTCATTTTCTCTTTACTAATGTGCACATGTTACCCCACGCGAAATTTGGATCGTGCAATAGGGATCCTGACACTTTTCTCGTTCATCCTCTCCCATATTGTTAGAATATCAGAATCTGTCAATAGTGCTGGCGACATGCCAGTAGTACTGTGAGCGGTCGCGTTGTAGACTCTCACAAATTGCGGGAGTACGACAATAAAACTGGACGTTTTCTTATACGTGAAATATTTGTATAATTTATCCCGGATAGTTCGGTGAGCTCTTTCGACGACTGAGCATTTGACTTCGGGGTTTTTACAGATTTGAAATTGAATTCTCTCACGTCTTAATAGGTCTTGAAGCCATCTGTTCAAGAATTCCTTCCCTCTATCCGTGCGCACCCAGACAGGACGTCTCCGCAATGGTTTCAAATATTTTGGGTCCTTAAAGATTGATTGAAATGCTGTCGTAACAGCTTTACCCGTCTTACTTATTAGTGGGATGATGTGTAAGAATTTGGAAAAGACATCTATTACGGTTAGTAGATATTTGACGCCGTCGTTATATTTGCTGAGGCCCTGGACATCGACCAGATCACATTCCCACACGTCATTGATATTATTCACACTCTAGGGGTTCCTAGGAAAGCGTTTTCGCACCGCTCTGTGTAATGTGTACGCATCTTGTTTTAAAAGCCACACCTTAATATCTGCAAGCGCTGTTTTCTGCTTCTGTTTACTCGTACTCTGCCCGACAGCGTTCTGCAATTTTTGCTGAGTCACGAAAGCAGAAGGATAGGAAGGATCATAGTCTGCTTATCATCTCTAATATTGCAACCACTCTTTGTAATGATGCTTCAATGTCGCGAAGTTTTGTCTGGGGAAACATTTTTACTATTACGGTTCTGAATTTGGTTCCGCGGGAGACGTGTATGGGGGCCCTGGGTTCGTAATCCTCCAAGTGAACACAGGTCAAATCAAAAATGCTTTTATATTGTTTGAGGTCGCCTTCGCTGACAAGGCTGTTGTCTACTTTTTTCGAGTGAGTAATCCCCAGAGACCTCGCGTGCCTTTAAAATACTTACCCCTAATATAGAGGTATCCACTGTCACATCGGAATTACCCAAAAAATCGGTTAGCTATTTTACGCTAACCATGCTCTGAATCAAGAATGCCACGTTTGTGAACATATGGTGACAGGTATGGGCTAGTAATCTAACGGAAAGATTTCCTAGCAAATGCGCGTACCTCTCCTTCGCTAACGGCACCTGTATCCACATCATCATCATCATCATAGGCAGCTGCGGTAAATCTAGTACTAACGGGACTTGTCTCTGTTTCATATACAACGTCTACCGCAGAAGAGGTTGGGGAAGCACTAGAGGCAAAGGCGAACGTCGTGTGGGAAGAATGTCGGTAGTCTGCGCGGATGACTATTTTCAGTAAAGGTACTTTCTGTGCGAGAGTAGTTTCAGGTAATATCGCTTTCTTAAAGTCGCCGATTGCCTTATCAACGCTTTACGTCCTACAGCGGCTTCTTCAATTTCTGCACGTGTCGCAATCCACTTATCATACGGATGAAGCGATTCTTCTTCTTTGTTAGACATGCACGTGTCTTGTGTTTAGTAATGTGCATTTTTTCTCAAAGATGATTTTCGCGGCTTTGTAGACTTAGGAAGAGAAGTAGATAATTCTGACGATCGCTCATTGTTATTTAAATAATCGGGGGAGACAAGGTACATTTTACGTAACATTTTTTACGTGTCGCGCGAACTAAATATAATACTGGCTACAGTGGGTAAAGTGGCACTTAGCAGAGGCACAAGAAATCCTCCTTGTTGGTTTATCAGGCGTTCCTTAGTCGAGATTGGCACGCGCTTATCTGCGAGCGCTCGAAGTGGAACTTTGAACTTTCGTAATCTCTTCTTCTGACAAGCATTCTGCTTTAGATTATCGTTTAGAACGTTCAGAACACACTCGCTAATAGATTTCCCGATTTCGCTATTAGTTTTTAATTATGGCTCTTCGTAATTATGGTTTTGCTGTCATCAGTACTTGTAGATGGTTGGATTTCATGCGCTTCATCTTATACCCTAGCGTAAATAATGGGAGGTTGTTCAGACGGAAAGACATTGGTTCGAAACTGTAGCAGGTCGTCTGTATCCTGGGCAAAGTCCATTATCAAATAGCCGTGAGCGTTCTGGGTCGCCTCTCGATACGCTTCACACAGACTGCCTTCGGGAAGCACTTGCCGCTCGAGGTATGCAAACTGGTTCCTATCGCGAACGTTTTTAAGGCAACCAGATATTTCGCGTTAAGTGACATGTCGCGGAAGTGTGAGGCTTGGTGAAAAAAGTTCTGGGTAATTATAATTACACTGAGGTTCCTGTGGTGACTTCCCTTAGTAAAAGGGTCACACACGGCTCGTGAATACCCCTCGTTTAACATGTCGTCAAGAATAAAAAGACAAGGTTTGTCCTGGGCGTTTTCAAAATTTTCGGGTACATCCTCGTGAATCTGCACGTTCTTCCTTAACGCGGCCAACAGATGCCTAGGCGCGGCACTCTGTTCAATGTAACACCAGATAATTCCAACTGGTATATCTTGTTCGATACACAAGGTGTCGAGGTTTTGCAGGAAACGTATACAGGACGTCGACTTTCCAGACCTCGTAGGGCCTCCGTTAATACAGGTAAACGGATGTTAAAACCTGATGTCACCGGCTATGAATGTCCGTTATAGGCATTCACTCCGCGTTTATACACCCGAATGGAAGGGACGTATTATCGTTCAAGCGCCTTCTTTTAAAAAACTAGGTTTTTTCCTCAGGCTCGCTTATAATATGTACACCCCTCCACACCTTTTACGTTTCATCCTATTTGACGTGCATACAATTACGGTCTCGTTCTGATCAGCAGCCAGAATCATTTATTTCCTTTTTTTCGAAATTGACCAATTTGGGTGCACTAAAATTAAGCGTGATCCCGCGCGCTTTACAGACTGTCTTACTCTCGCCCGTCAATGTATTTAGTGTTTTGTACGCGTAGTTGTTTGGGCCCGCACAGACCACCTCGGAAATTATTTCGTCAGGTTTCAGTTCCGAAGTCATCTGCCCTATATTGTCACCCTTTCGATTAGCGAGGGTTCGTTTCTCGGTTGTATGTATATAACAGAATCCGTGCCCGTAAAGATTGCTTTGTCTTTTTGTCTGGCCAGTTAATTATACAGGTGAATTCTCGCGCCTGCGGTGACGTAGGCGCCTATGACTTCGTTGGTATGTCAGGCTCGGCACGCATTCTTCTGAGGAAAACTGCCAAGAAATCCAGACCACGTCGTCGTTGGCAAACAACATGTTATGTATTTCGATTTTCGGCGTCACCAGAAATCGGTAAAGTTCATGGGGATCTGAAATTAATTTTGTCTGTGGCCGTTTGCTTCTCTCCGTCAGCTTTCCCCACATGGAGTTGAGACAGAGTTTCGCCAGATCTCGTTTCGCAGCGTTATATCGGATCGAATCTTTGTCTAGCTGGATTCCTTTGCTCTGATAGAACTGCCGAATGTATAATTCTTCATCATCCAGGGTTCGAACCCAGTTCGGATAACCACTAGCCTCCGCTTTGAGTTTCAGAAACGTGTTTATATAATCCACGAAAAGTCTGTCTTCACCGGTGTCGCGATCATATTGCGTGACTTCGTACTGATAAACTTCTTGAATTTCGAGAATTTTGTATCCTCTGTGAACTGCCAATCGCACTTCGTCAATTACCCACGTGCCTTCCAGACACATTTCGGCATTGCTTAAATGCTGACATTCGCTATTCGTGTTATGTTCTCGAACACACGATCAGCACAGGCAGAATAATAGCTTCATTTTTTATCGAGAACTGAGGACAGGATGATAGAGGTTCTTTGGCGGCACGACCGTACATTTCATCAGTCCGTCCATCTTTAGACAGGCTTCCTTAACGGCACACGCGTCACCGACATGAATGATCGGATGACCTATGGGGAACTTGTAATACTTGCAGATATACGGGTACAGACTCATTACGTCACAATACTGGACAGACTCATCTTCCTCCCGTATCTTATAGTGTAGGCGCATGGCTTCGGTTCGACCCCCGTAAAGAGCATCTCGGATGATCAAGGGCGCGTGTCTGACTATGGGATGCACCAGCAATTCGGGTTTCTCCTCCGCTATCTGGGCTTCGTCAAACTGACATTCCCACTGAATTTTAACCAGGTGTCCTGCACATTAACTTCGTTGCTAATCCTAACTCCGATTATATCAGAATCCTCGCAATCTCGTAATGCATACTCAAACAATTCTGCCACACTGGCTTCGAAATGGGACTTCGGGTTCGAATCTTCTCCCTGAAATGAGGGTAAGAGACGCACGGTAAGCTGCTTTCCCTCAGCATTGAAACGCCTGTACTCTCTAGTCAGTTCCTGATCGATCGTGAATCTTCGAATCTGAATATCATCTTGTGCCATACCCAATTTTAATTCAACACGCGAATGATATGATCAGATCATGTTTCACCACACACACACACTATACAATTATTAAGAAATATATTACTAACCTGTATCACAGCACAGAGAGATGTTGCTGCCTTGTACGGTTATGTAGATATCAGCTTCCTCGATCTCTATTTATTTCCGCGATACTTATGTCTTTATTGCTCTTAACCTATACCCGGTCATATGCTATAAGTTATCACGTGTTTGTCTTTAGTTCCAAAAATCGCCACTGTCAAACATATAAAAGGCCCTGCCTATAGCCAACTACTACCAGGCTAAAGGACAGCGGAGAGAGAATAACTGAGGAAGAGATAACAGGATTTTCTGAAAAAGAGAAAATTTTGAGGTAAGCATTTCCTTCATTTAATTGTTCCTACGAACGGATCAAAGTTATACGAAGCTTTCATAGGTCTTTCAATCTATTTTTCAGATGGATATATCGATGAAATTTAAGATGGCTTCGTCTTGTCAGGCGATTAAAATAGCGTCTTTGAAGATGAAATCATCGTATCCTTTTGAACGAGCAGAAAAGCTCCAGACTAGATTTGGCGAGACGATATTACTGACTTTACAAGAATCCCCGCAGACATTTGTGAAAGTATTTCTACCCAGACGTTAGGGGGCACTCTTTACCGACGATCTGCATTCGATCAATGAAAAATCAGTTTCACTATCCCTTAAATACCTCGGCAATTGCGCCACGTCAATTTCCTACATACTAGAATTAGAATAAGAATGGAAGATATTGTCTGCGGCACTACGATTTGCAGGAACAAGGATACTGGTTCCCGTTCTGCGTCTACGTCAGATATGTCAATGTACCTGCTTTTACCGCGAATGTCTAAAGTAACGCAAAGATCGATACGGCAACACTGGAGACACACAAACTTCACCTCTGTAATCTACTATTAATAAACGAGCAACAATGACAATTTATCCGTCTTCTTCTTTTCAGAATGAAGGAATACCTATCCCAAAATCCCTTAACCATGCTTTCTTTCACTTTAAATTCATGCAAGAATAGTAAAAAAATCGTTCACTTACAGTTTATATTGCGACTGATGAGTGAGTTGATTTAAAAAATAACTGTAGCTAATCTTGAAATAAAATTCTTGAAGTAGCAAAACTGGTGAAATGTTGAGAACTGTGGGTAATCTTGGAATAAATGTCTCCAAGTAGCAGAAACTGGTGAAACTTTGAGATGTCTTTCCATGAAGATACGGAAGCATCCAGCGCTTTTATAAGACACTTTAACTGCTACAGCAGGGCCGTGTGCAAACGTTTTACTTTTTCAGGCGCATGTTGCATCGCAAGCTGACTAACTTGATTGCATCATATCTATGCAACTGCAGCGGGACTTGTTTATGTAAACATCTCTAAGTCTTGTCGCGAGTCTGATCTCTGACCTTTTCAACTTATAGCATGTGCAGGGCTATCCATCCGCTATCCTATACAATGCTTACCTTCACGTCACATTCACATTGCAGCGTATTTCTTCTACATCCCTGATGCGTCACTGTCTTATGTGCATTCCCACGAATTCACCAATCGTCTCGGCTTAGGTTCAAAATTCTCCACACCTAATCCCTTTTTACATTTACTTAAATTACATTCTAGCATGTACCACAGTCAGTACTACCTTATTTTATACATGCAAAAACGTACTATAAAATCATAAAGTGTTGAGATGTCAAAAATGAACTTTCGAAATTTGAGAAATTTCGAATTTTTTATTTCTACAGGGTCAAACGCGTCGACATTCGGACTCAACAGGTATTAAAATTTGATTACCTAGCACAGTTTTTCTAATTTTAAAATAAAGTTTATGAGAAAAGTTGGCCAGCCATCAAAACGTATCAGAGCGTATTTCAAATACTACGGAGGCTTAGGTTGGTTTAGAGGAATACCAAACTATACGGTGGCACTGCTACGGCATGCGATATTATTAACATACGTCCATTACCAATGTCTCGGCTTAACTTCAAAACTCTCCACACATAATTCCTTTTTACATTTAATTCAATTGCATTCGAGCATGTTCCAAGTCAATTTAAGTTTATTTTCTACGTGCAATAACGTAGTATAAAATCATTAAATGTTGAGATGTCAAAAAAGAACTTTCGTAATTTTGAGAAATTTCGGTTTTTTTATTTTTACGGAGTCAAACGCGTCGACATTCGGGCTCAACAGGTATTAAAATCTGACTAATTGACATAGTTTTTTTTATTTTAAAATAAAGTTTATGAGAAATGTTGGCCAGCCATCAAAACGCATCACAGCGTAGTTCAAATACTACGGAGGGTTAGGTTAGTTTACAGAAATACCAAACTATACTGTGGCACTGCTATAACATGCGATATTTTTAATATACGTCCATTACCAGTGTCTCGGCTTAACTTCAAAACTCTCCACACATAATTCCTTTTTACATTTAATTCAATTGCATTCGAGCATGTTCCACAGTCAATTTAAGCTTATTTTCTACGTGCAACAACGTACTACAAAATCATCAAATGTTGAGATGCCGAAAATGAACTTTCGTAATTTTGAGAAATTTCGGGTTTTTATTTTTACAGGGTCAAAGGTGTCGACATTCGGACTCAACATGTACTAAAATTTGATTACTTGGTATTTTTTAAAATAAAGTTCCAATAACAATTTCTATAATCACGTGTACACTACATGACTTACATATCACGTGATAGTCTAGTGGAAGTCCGAACCGATACCATCTTATCTCTCTCTCTCTAGACCTCTGACTCTCAGACTTTCATCATTCGCATTCAGTCAAAGGCGAGCGCCCGACGCATGCAGTACACCGCCGACCGACCGGATAAATATACCAAACAATACGGCGGCAACACTATCATGACTTCAACCCTAAATATGATTAAACACATCCATTACCAATCACCACGATGGTCTAATACCCACCACTACATCGGCCAATACGGCCTGAACTCTGGGAGCACGGGGGCTATGGTGGCACCCTGACAAAATACCAAGGAAAAAGTCGAAAGCCCAAGCCGGGCTATATCCGTACCCCTACTACTCACGAGGGTTGGTGCAAGAAATGGGCAACCTTACTCACTGCAATCTGGTAAAAATTCTACACAACTTGAGACAAAGAATCTATTTCACCCGCGACAGTTGAGAGGGAACAGTAATTGTGTAACTCCCACGCTGTGGCTGGAGACGTGGAGAATTGCCGTATTACGCAAAAGTTTTCCTGGAGTGGGAAAGGCACTGTTTCCATACGAGTTTTATATAACACGCACGTCAGGAAAACCTTTCCACCCACCCGCGACATTTGGGTCAAATGGCGCTGCAATTCATTCCTCTCGTAATCACATTCGACAAGGGGCCGTGGTAAGCCCCCCTTGCGTAATTCTATTTTCCTGTTTCTTGGTTTTTCCATAAAGTATTACATGGGTGGTGAAATGTAGGAGGAGATGCTCGGGTGATGTAGCACGCACGATATAAAACATTTTAGTCGGAAATCATGAATAGAAGAGACCAATTAGAAGACAAAGGCATACACAGGAGAATGACACTAAAATATATCTTGGAATATATAGGTGTGGTGTCGGGGAATGGGTTCGTCTGGCTCAGAATAGTTAAGTGGTTGAGACGTTTCATATTTGCATCCAAAGGCGTGCTTTGATGCTAACAGTGTTGAACTTTCTGGTCCTACTGTTGCGGTGTTAGCGAGGCACTATTGTGCAACATTATCTCAAAATATCCGGTTGTTCTATAAGAACCACGGCTGTTGGAACAAGAATAAACCTTTAAATCACTGTTATATTTTCTGGTATACAGCCAAACATAACAACCCAGTTCATTATACATCTCTTGGCTTATTTATGCAAATATATTTCTTGGTAAAAGGACACGGTTAAGAAGCACATGAAGAGATGTTTCGAGCATAAAGAGAATCGCTCATCGGCAAGGGCAATGCAATACTTTTTTTTATTTGGCCTAATAGTCCCCCAGTGATTCATGGCCTCCTCATTCACGAGGTTTCTAGATCACACACAATGACACACCACAGTCGGTAGGGCTTCTCTGGACGAGTGATCAGCTCGTCGCAGAGTCCTCCACCTGACAACACACAACACTCACAACAGACAAATATCCATGCCCCGGTGGGATTCGAACC
>Ga0268261_10003207_pt1 | contig 11958 bp, 7 predicted proteins | sample TergutNc150P1_FD_190353 | JGI IMG/M metagenome (GOLD analysis project Ga0268261, IMG submission 190353) | Nasutitermes corniger P1 segment gut microbial community from laboratory colony in Florida, USA - Nc150 P1 (SPAdes) (version 2) | ecosystem: Host-associated > Arthropoda: Insects > Digestive... | reverse complement strand
CTCGCCTGCTGAGATCTTGGGTTCGAATCCCACCGGGGGCATGGATATTTGTCTGTTGTGAGTGTCGTGTGTTGTCAGGTAGAGGTCTCTGCGACGAGCTGATCACTCGTCCAGAGGAGTCCTACCGTCTGTGGTGCGTCGTTGTTTGTGATCTAGAAACATCAAGCATATGCGCTACATATATATATATATATATATATATATGACATTGGAAGCCTAAGGGGTAATGATTTAACCCTTATCCTGCTAACGTGGAGAAAATGGTGTGCTCATAATGCCAGCAAGTAGCAGATGGGATTTAATTCAGTGTTTAAAGGAATAAACTTTATCGAGGATAAAGACCATATATGATGGGACTGACAGGTTTTTCCGAAACGTCAAAAGTACGTTACAACTCGAAGCTCTATTTGCTGACAGTGTTGGAAAGGGTAGATGATCACTTGCCTGCTTTGCACAGGAACAAATTGAAAACTCACAGCGCTAGTTCTTCTTTGTATTTAGTAGATTAGTGCATAAATTTGTCAACACGAACAGCGTTACTAAATAAATCGGTCAATGATTACAAGTACTATTTTCTTATATTAACATTTCCTCTGGGTCTAGCGAAATTCGCAAATATCCTGCCTCTTGAACAATTTGGTCCTAATAATTCTAAAGTAAATTAAATTTAAAAAGAATTCTGAATAATTCCAGAAAATATAATTATATTTGGCCCTTCCTGGGACGTCATAAAAGAGGGCGGGTGGAGTTTAAACGGTGAGAAGCTAAATGATTTGTACAGCTCACAAAATTTCTTTTTTAAAGAAGGAAGCGTTGTGTGAAGAATGTAGCACGTATGACGTACAAGTAATTAGCATAGAGATTGTGGTGGGAAATTGGACAAAATACTCCATTTGAAAAGTCCCTCTGCCGATATTACAATTTCATTAATAGAAACACGCACGCACACACACACACACATATATATATATTTATATATAATTTTTGTACCTGTATGATTGATATGGTATATTACGTTCCGTCAGAAATAACCGGTAAGATGTAATAGAGAGAACACGGTTAATATTGAATCCATAAAAAAGGAACAAAATATAGTTATTTTCTGCATTTCTGAAGACTCAATTCAAAACAAACAAAGGATACAGTTGAGGTCAAACTATCACCACGGGAAGCATTATACTACTGTAATGCACGGATTTGAATTTTACTGAGGGACTTGGAATGAATTAAAGCAAACATCAGTGTTTTCGAGAACATTTATTAAAACCAGCAGAGAGCAGCAACGTCTATACAAGGCATCATGAAATTCTTGGTAGTTTCACGATATAGACTTTGCATGTGTCAGTGAAGATAACGCGAAAGGAACACTCACTAATGATGTTTCTTTTCCATCACAATTTTCTTGCAGCAAGAAAACAAACAACCGCATAATACTTTGTCCAGGTGTTGTTTCTAACTTCCCAATAAAGTCGGTGTCTATAGACAGCCTGATGCTAGCTTCAGTCACTCTCATTCACTCAGTCAAATTCAAAATAATCATGTTCGTTGCTGTAGGCTCAGACTCAAGTTATTCAACTTTATTAGGGAAATTTGAATTCCTAAATTCCGCATGATGATATAAGAGGCGTTCCTGGTTTTGGAATTTCAGCGACTGGAAGAAAACTTCAGCTTTCAAAAGTACGAAAGATAATTTATCATAATAATATTGTCGTTTTCTGGGAAACGACAATTAATGCTTAACAATAAGAGAGGGAATATTCTGGCGGTAATATATGTGTAATGTCCCGGGTAAAAAGCACAATTTCCGTACCTTTTTTTGGTTAAATCTGAAACCAAGTCTAGGTTATGTAATATTTCAATCTTTTTTCCACTACAATAGATTGAAAAAGACAACGACAAACATAAAAGCCTTCAAACTCACTATAAGTGAAAACAATAACTCATTCCACTTTAGTACATATGCTCCATGAAATAGAAGTTTGTATTTTCTTAATTTTATAATGTGAAAGAGACACTGTCAGGAGTAACAGTTAAAACAATACGATCACTTATACAGGCAGGGACACACCATTGTTCAATAATCTTAATCCCAGCGTCAAGCTGTTCGTTCTGGGAAAGGACTAACAATTCATCAAATAAACTGAGAAATGTACGGTACTGAGGAACTAAAATAGAGTTGTGTTTTTGCAGAATGAAAAATTTGATATCGTCCTGTTTGTGATGCTGTTCTTCAGCGGAATTACAAATGGAGTACGGCTGCCATTTATGTCTCTTAGTGTAAAGGAAACTCACTTGGTTCGCTGCCTGACACACATCAGCCAAAGATATTTCGCACCAGGACGAAGTGTCTTGATATCATCGCCGTCTACTTACCGAAGTGAGCAACTGGAACTGATTGCAGGGTTTCAGCGAATTTCTATCTGGCCTGCCGTTTTTACTGTTAATAGTAAAATTAACATGCCCGAAAAATCGGACTTTATAGATAGAGATGGAAGTTACATTATATTAATACCAGATGGGAATATTAGGAGTCTGAGTGCAGAAATAAATGGAATATCCGTAGGTCAAACTAAATTCACAAGACTCTGGAAATCTGAAGCTCGGTTTGTTGTGGCTGGAGCAAATAAATTCTCAATGTTGCTACAAAGAGATATATTAGATTATTTCTCAAAACTTAGAATATATAACTGCATTATCGTAAGCCAAGAGCAGGATGTAGTAGACAAAGGATATAGCAAAATGATAAACGTTAATGATGTAGACACAAGCATGAAATTGGGGGTGGACTCTTGGTTTCCATATTAGAGTTCAGACTGTTGTACTGAGGTAAATAATATCACCCTACTGGACAGTTGGTTTATTTCTGCACAAGGTCATTTTACGAAGAACACTGACTTGTTTCCACGAAAAATCAGTAACAATCTGAACGGATGTCCTATGAAAACTGTTGTAAATGACGGTCACTGGGATTTTACTACGAAATATATTAACTACACCATTTCAAATGGCAGTGTTGTCAGAACAATAGTTGGCATAGAAATCATTTTACTAAATATTGTTTTGCAGCAGATGAACATGACGTTTGTTCATGTCCCTACACCAGATGGTTTTGAAATTAAGAGCGATGGGTCGATAAATAATTTAATTATTTCTATGATGACAAAGAAGTCTTATATAGCCTTAGGCGGTTTGGGATCTACTATTTATTTAGAACCATTTCTCGACACCGCCAGTACCTGCTACATAACAAATATCCGCTGGTATGTACCGTGTTTTGGCAAATATCCAAGATGGAGCAGCATCTTTCGAATACTGTCTGTGGAACTGTGGTTAGTTCTGATCATACCGATTGTGACTGCTGCCATTTCGACTACACTTGTTGGGCGATACAGCTGCACGTCTGAGTGGCAAGGGTACAAAACACTGAAAAGTTCTTTGACCAACCTCTGGGCTGTTATTCTAGGGGTAGCAGTGTCAACAATGCCTCGCACAACGTCACTACGTTCGCTATTCCTCGCCTGGGTGTGTTTCTATGTAGCTTTCAGCACCGTGTTCCAGGCATTTCTTACAACGTTTCTTATTGACTCCGGATATAAACCACAAATTAAATATATGGGTGAGCTATTTTCCTCAGGTATTAAGCTTGTTTACCCACCCGGTTTCAGATTTCTTGTCGATGAAGATGATATGGAAGCATCCGATATACAAAAATATTACATTTTTTGTCCATCATTTTTTATATTTGTGCGAAATTGGTAAAGTATCAGAAGAATGCGTCAGTTTTGTTGGCTGATATGGGGGCTGAAGAACATTACGCTACTGGTGATTTTGTTGGCGAGTACTCTGAACCCTTGGTGTGTAGGTTAGAAGAGGGGGTAGTTTCTACCACCGGCCTAACTATGGTTATGTTTCATGCAGACCCACTGATGAGGCGAGTTACTAAAATTATTGATCGTGTGATTGAAGCAGGTATATACAACTACTGGGTTTCACGACGCATGAACTGGCTTAAATTACATTCTCGTAAGATATCTGTAGTTCATCAACTTGATGGATATTACAGCTTCAACCCTTATCACATGCAACCTGCCTTCTATATACTTTATATGGGCTGGTGTCTAGGCACCTTCTGCTTTTTGGTCGAGGTGTTACGTAATAGCGTTTTTAACAAAAGAAAGTGAAATTGATAACAGGTAGGCTGCTACATAAATTTTAAATACGGCTGAGGCTACTCAGAACCTCTGCAACCATAACTCGCCAACGAGTAAACTACGTGGTCGGACAACAAATTCTGCGAACTCGCCACCGTGTCCTTGCCGTGGCAGCACTGGACAAAACCTTTAGTATGGTTTAATGACGTTGACATATCAGCGTTTCATAGGTGTAGTGTTGTTGTTGATTTTTGGCAGTCTCTTTCTGAGTGCCATCTATTACTGTCTGCGTGTGTTTCGGTGTGCCGCCGCGAGATTGTCGGAGCTTGAATTAGAGCAGCGAACGAACGTTAAATTTCTTGTTATACTTGGAAAGAGTGGAAACAAAATTAGAGAGATGTTAGTGCAAGTTTACGGGAATAATGCTATGAAGAAAACAGCAGTTTACAAGAGTGTGAAAAGTTTTTCTGAGGAAAGAGATTGTGTCACTAAAGAAGAGTGTTCAGGACGGCCAGCAGCAAACAAGACTGAAAAAAAAAGATTGCAAAATTCATCAAATTATGCGTGCAAATCGTCGGCGGACTGTCGGGAGCATAGCAGAGCAAGTGAACATCGATAGAGAAACAGTTAGGAAAATCGTAACTGAAGATCTTGGCATGAGGAAGGTGTATGCAAAAAGGGTCCCAAAGGAGCTCACCGAAGAACAAAAGCAAAGAAGAGTCACAATTTGCCAAGACCTTTTAAAGATGCAAAATAACATTTTGAGCCGTTTCATCACAGGTGATGAAATATGGGTCTAACAATACGACCCTTGAAATGAAGCGATAAAAACTGCCAATTTCCTATGGCCAAAAATTTCCACCAGTCCAAATCAAGAGTCAAAACAAAGTTCCTGACTTTTTATATTACAGGGATTATTAATTATGAATTTGTACCAACTGGACAAACTGTCAACTAAGTTTACTATTTGGAAGTACAGGGAATTCTGCGTGAAAATTTTAGACGGAGACAATAAGAAATTGTTGCCAACAACTCATGGATCTTGCATCACGACAATGCACCTGCTCACACGCCACTGTCTGTGAAGGAGTTTTTAGCTACTAAACAAATACCTGTGTTGAAACACCCTGCATATTCAACGGATCTAGCCCCCCATTAACTTTTTTTCTGTTCCCGAAAATAAAGGAAGTATTGAAAGGAAGGCATTTTTATGACATTGATGACATGAGGAGTAGTACAACGGTCTCTCTGAAGGTCATTCCACAAAACCATTTAAAAAATTGTTTTCAAATTTGTACTAAGTGCTGGCATCAGTGCATAGCTTCCCAAGGGGAGTACTTTGAAAGCGACTACGGTGGTATTCAGCAGTGAGGTATGTAGCACTTTTACCGCAATGAGTTCACGAACTTTATTAACGTACCACGTAGTCATGCCCATAAAGCGCAAAAATTTTAAAAGTCTGTGCAATCCGTTACTAGATCATTCGACATCTCAGATATAAACTGAGGAATTTTATTCCCTTATCACAAAGCATTTACTAGCTGTATTATTTCCAATGCAAAAGTGTGAATGTGTGATAGAAAACTAACCAATGAGTAACGAGTAAAATTTTATTGATTTCAAATTGAAATAGTTTTTAGACGATGTAGATTTTATTGTTTTATATAATTACAGAAGACGAGTATAAAATCAAATAAGCAACTCGCTGGTGAGTAGTGTGTAAAACAGTCCTGTGTGATCCACGTCTGTATGAATTGGTGGGTTTTTTACTCGAATGATCACTTCGTTAATCCTGTTCTTTAACACGTTTCTTCTAAGGAATTTCCCCACAGAATTTTTCGTATACATAACTTGGAAATCGGTACTAATGTTACTGTAGCAGAATGATCGCTGTTTTCTTTGCGTTATAGAAGCTCTCACCAATATCACACAGTTTTATGCACTCAGTGAACACCCTTTGGTGAGTTTGAATTGCGCGCTCTTATATTTTGAAAAGTCGACAGCACATGTTTCTATAACATACATATGTATCTTTGGGATTTTTTAACTTTTGACTTTAATTTCCTGTTGTTTATTGCACGACGGTCTTAGGGACAAAAATCACTGATTGTCAAATGGTATTGTGTTAATAATTTGAATTACCCTGTAGGAAACAGGTCGTGTTCCATTGCAAGTATACATCGTAGACAGCCTGAGAGAAGCCGTGTAAATTTGTTGTCACTGTAGCTGTTGTGCAGGTCGTAATTCCAATGTTTCCACTGTACCGAAAAACTCCGCATTTCTTGTAACAGCTTTCCCAATATTTAGTGTGATATTCCGTTCTGTGTCAGTGACATAAATAAATGAAAATAATATTATTTTGAACACAGTTGTATTTTTATGGGAATATAGAGTCAATCTATCTGATTGAGCAATATGATTTGACCAAAATTATTACTTCTTTATCTTCTTAACAATTTTAAATCCACATGAGCCAATATTCATTGAATTACGCAAGTCGCTGTGATTTTATTTAAAAAAATGTTATATTTTATATGTATTATAATATATATATTACGCAATTTATTAATATAAAATTACTTAGGTTATGTCTTCTTCAAGTTAGTGAAAAATAAAAAGTACAATTACTAAAATATACTCTTTTATTGAGACGAATATTTGTATGATTTATTTATAGATTTATAAAAATTTGTTCATCGACTGCACCGTATAAAATGAAATGCTGTTTTTTTTCCTTAGGATGTTTCTCTGTTTTCCACTAAATAAACTTTATTTCACAACAGAACTTAGTGTTTAGTGTGCTTGTGATTCATTTCTGGCGTTGTGTGGTGGAAATTAAAAACCAAAAATTTTCAGTGCCTCTGAAATTAAAGACAGCTTTATCATCCGGAACGCTGGTCTGCCCTACCTACAAACGTGAGCTACGTCACATCCCACAAGACTTTAATTATATAACAATCTCCAGAGTAAGTACCTGAAAACTCAGAACGTAACATGTCTTCTGGCCGCACTTCACCAGGGCCAACGTAAACGCTATAAACGAATCTAAACAGATAGGAATGGACGTGTAACACCACATAAGGCAAGCCTCTGTTTATAGTGACAGATCTGATTAATTATGCAACAATATATATTCTGTAAATACGATTTCATGAGCATGAAGGTCTAGCACTCATGTATGTATAAGCATGCATCGCATGATAACTTCCGCTATTCTGTTTTGTAGATTATCTAATACACATAGATGGTAGTATTAATGTACATGTTAAGGTTAGAAAACAATTTGTATATTTCATGGCACATAACCTTATGTCTTATGCGAAGGAACATAGAGTTAAAGTGTTAAAAATGGAAAATTACATTAGTTAATTAATTTATGGAATAAATGTTTATTTTCAAAATAACTATGTCGTAAAATATAAAAATTTCTTGGAAAATTAAACAAATTTATGTTTAATTCCTTTCGCTTTGCTTCCCAACTCAGGTCTAGGTGATCTCATTGTTGGGTTTCTGCATCTCACAATTGTGCACACACATTTAAACACTCAAAATTACACACACAATTTGAGACGCACAATTAGACACACAAAAACCTTAGAATAGCTATGAAAGAGCATTCAGTCCCATTACAGAAGTTTCTACTTACGCAATACAAAATAAACTAAAAAGAGACATCAGGCGCGTATAAGGTATTATTTTGGCGCTTTCGAGGAACCATTTCTGAAGTAGAAAATAATTAAGAATTACATATTCCGAGTGTGTGATTATGACTCTTCTTGGGCCAAATTTCAATGCTTATGGGCCATTATGTCATCTGTGGTCTGTCTGCATTTTCAGTATTACTCGTACTGTACAATTTCATAAGCAGCATAATATTCTGAAAAAGAGTTACTGAACCTTAAGAACGTTTTTGAATTTCTCTATAAATGTATTTAAAAATTTTCTTTTGTATTGAGAACAGAGACTTATATGATCAAAAACCCATATTTGTTGCCACGTGATATACTCGTTATTCTTGTCATATATTAATGACACTTTCATTTTCTTAACGGATTTTCAAAGAATACGAGGGTAGTCTGAAAGGGTCTCTGCCTCGACCATAGATGGCAACACTATTGGCAAGATTTGTTTCCTAAGTTGGTACATCTGTCATAAGCATCCATGTGAAATTGCAATTCATTCTATGAAGTAGTTTGTTTTATACAGCTGTCTGAAACAGGAATGTTGTCTGTATCCCTTAAAATGAATAAAATTGCGTATCGTTTTGAAAATGCAAATGAAGTAATCCATTTAATATTATTCTATACACTTTAATTACAGTGAATAATTGAAGCATACTGTTGAGATTCATGCACACACAGTATTAAACGTCAGAAACGTTTAACCTTTTTCTGTATGCCATTCGTTTTGTTAGACGTAAAACAATAAATGTACAGGCTGTTTCCTTTACAGTTATTAACATTTGCAGTTCTCGAGTTATTTTGAAATATACTTTTAAGTTTATTCTATGCGACAAAATATACATGTGTATGTTGGTAATAATGAGGTCAGTAGTATTTTTCGTTAGTTTTCTGTGGAATAAATTATTTTCAAATTACCAAAAACTATAGACTAACAATTTGCGGTACATAAATAATGTGCTATGTAAACTTTGCAAAACATTAAAATATTCAACGTATAAATTAAGACTTAATATAAGAAACGTAGGAGCTTCAAACTCAAGTTTAAGTGCATAAATTTACAACAATATTTATTGTAATTCTACGAGTATTAACAAATATTTAAATATTATTATTTTCCAACAGAAACACACAAAAAAGCTCCCTGTAAGTTTCGTCGCCAGAAAGTTTACCTTAACCCATCTGTAAATATTGCACGCTGCACCAAAACCTTTCCTTTCTAACTACCTTCTTTTTTGCACAGTAATTTTAAATTCATAATATTTAATTCAGAAGAGCTGAACGAATTATCACATGCGATTTTCATCTCATGAAATTCGGGCTCCCTGTCAATTGTTAATTTCGAAATAACGACTGTGGAACATTGAAAATTGAAATTTAATTCTTCGTAGTTTCTAGGCAACAGGCTTTTAAAAATATATAAATGTCAATAATTGGAGCGGTTGTCAGCATCCATCGGTCGTAAATTTAGTTTTAGGCAGTGAGAAAGAAGGAAAAGGAAAGTTTTGAAGTTCCTTATTCAAACCTTGTGAGAAGTGGCACTGTTTCAACTTGTGAAAGGCGACTTTCCGCAGGGAAATATTGCTTAAATTTTCAGAATTGTGCAACGGAAGAATAATGACTCTTTATTTACAAAAATTGGTAATATTTTCTTGATTTATCAAAGCTTAAATACTCATTTTTAGATCCCATAAGAATTTTCCAAGTCCCTCTTTTTAATAAGACAATAAGATCTTTCAAATAATGAAACTCATATTACTTGTCTGATTTTCTGGAACACCTGTTTTTCAGTTGTGTTAATATTGATTTACATTTAGTATTTCGTGCAAAGTGTTCATTCTTACTTGTTGTTGTATAAACATCTTGCTTTTGGTCTGTCTGCAGGTATTTTTCTTTTATTGCAGTCCATTGGGAGTCTCCCTATTTCAATTTTACCCTTGGCGAGAGAGGAGTGTAGGCGTTTTTCTACTAAATATGTTAACAAATATTTTTATAAACTTCGTACATGTAACTGTCATTTCTAATTATATTCTCTTTTGCATTTCTCTAAGTCGATTTATTTTGCACGTTTAAAAACTGCTTCGACAATTTTCGATATGATCAACTGATGGTATCTTAAATACTATTGCTGGAAGTTTCTATTAGGTGTCACAAAAATGCTGGACCATTTGAATGAGACGTTTTGGAACCTAAATTTTAATTATGTTAGAAACCTTAGAGCAAGTAATGGAGAGAATTGGTAGGTGTTTTCTAGTTAAGATGAAGGGCTAAACACTTTTCTTTATTAAATAGAAAATTCGGAAGGTTTGTGGTAATTCCTACACTGTAATATGATTGTGCCGTGTGTTATCCTCGGCTGCGTTACCGCCTGAGATATCAGAGTGTTTGTAGGCTCTAAACAAATGTTATTTAAGTTAAATTTTAATTTATAATTTAATGAAAATATAATTGTAGTTCAGATAATTAATTGTGAAAAGCGTCACAATTTTCTTCCCCTAAAATAAATGGTGTGAAATTGTACGGAAGCAAAATATGGAAATGGGCAAAATAAAATGTTATATACTCGAACTACAAGTTCATAGCTTTTCACTTAAAGTAGCATAAGGGAAATGGATTAATTTAAACACGTAAGCCGGTCATTTTAAGAGGATAATACAAAATACGATGTTTCAGAAATGCTGTACATTGACTCAAAGCGGCTCTGTATTACATGGGTCGTATAAAAATGGCAATACAAATTAGAAATCTTTTAAGTGGGTGAGGTATATTGGGCAGTTGGGAATGTAACATATTTAAAAAAAATACTGCGCATTGGAACCAATTGACGTATTTAGTTTATTCATTAGTTTCTAATTGTGACCTTAAATTTATTGCCGATTTCTTAAAAAACATCGAATTTCCGTGGACACTATCTGTCAACCGAATACGCAAATCATGGGAAGAAAATGATAACTTGTTTCCGTCTGTAATACTACGTGACCACAAAACAAGATACCTTCAAATACCTTCAGGAATGACGTGTTCAGAAATATCGTAAACCCAAGGATAATGACAAAATGTAACAAATCAAACGCTTATAAGTAAAAGAAATATTTTTTTATTTTTTTAATAGGTCTTTATTCCTGTCTTATCCTGTTCATGTAGGAAAAGGCAATTTTGATATATCTTTCATAAATAAACCCATTTTTAATCCAACAGATTATTCCTTACAGGCAATAGGCACAGCCTGTTTACAAGTAAGGGTTATCTTTTCGATATAACCGATTCAAATATTAGTCCAGTTAAACTTTAAAGTTAAATACCAACATGTATCAAATACTATTTTCGAAATTGTTGCGTAATATATGTTTAGGTCACATTTGTAAGGTAAAAATTAATTATCTCTAAGAAGAATTACGTCAAAGTAGACTTACCTAATAACAGTCACATAACAGTTTAGTGGTCTTCAAGCAATATGCAACACGATGCAGTACAAAAACACAATTGCCGGTGTTGCTGTTCAGAAGTACGCTGTTGTGCACTGTGATATTGGCAGCTAAGAAAGAAGTTTAATTTTAACTTCTTACACACTTATTCACGACTATTTGGTAACAAACGTAACAAGGGAAGGACATAGATTCGCCCTTCGTAATTAAAATTTATTTGTAGAATACATGGTGTGGCAATAAAGAAACCGGATTGCTTTTATTACTCATTTCCGGCCACGTCGATGACGAAGAGGAGGGTAGGGCATTGACCCGTGGACTTCCCTCTACCGTCACACAAAAGTTCATTCATGCGCATCGGTTAGTCTGGCCGTGACTATTGTTAGAAGCGGATCGTGTGTCTGAGCTCCGTCGGAATAATGCTGAGTGCTAATGTAGAACAACGTGTTAACAGCAAATTCCTCACAAAACTTGGAAAATCTGCTACAGAAACTTACAATTTGTTGACAGAAGTGTATGGTGATCAGTGTCTATCTCGCACGCAAGTTTTCAAGTCGTTTAAGAAGCTTAAGGAGGGTAGGAAATACGTTGGGGACGATCCAAAATCGGGCCGTCCTTCCACTGCGAAAACTCAAGAGAATGTGGAGAAGGTCGCTAGAATTGTTCGAGGAGACCGCCGACTGAGCATTCGAGCAATTTCTG
>Ga0268261_10003206_pt1 | contig 11960 bp, 7 predicted proteins | sample TergutNc150P1_FD_190353 | JGI IMG/M metagenome (GOLD analysis project Ga0268261, IMG submission 190353) | Nasutitermes corniger P1 segment gut microbial community from laboratory colony in Florida, USA - Nc150 P1 (SPAdes) (version 2) | ecosystem: Host-associated > Arthropoda: Insects > Digestive... | reverse complement strand
GATGAGCTGATCACTCGTCCAGAGGAGTCCTACCGACTGTGCTGCGTCGTTGTGTGTGATCTAGAAACATCAAGAATGGGTGCTCCATATATATATATGACATTAGTCGCCTAAGGGTTAATAACACCTTCACTTTATGTTATAACAAACTTCTTTTCTTATACTGCATTAACTTTGGGCAAACATACATAAAGAAAAACATATGGAGAACACAAAAAATTTCCAACCGGTGTGTCCACAGTCTTCTGGGATGTTACACTGTACTGCTGCCAAAGTAGTTGGTCCTGTATTTACCCAAATGCAAGAGAACTCTAAACTAAGATAACCCCCCATATAATACCAGCCTGCCAAAGGAAAATGTATTTATCCAAATCTAAAACAACACCCCAAAAATAAAATAAATTGTCTGCTAAGCAAAAATATTACACTATTAATTTCATACACATAATACACACAGCATGTCAGATTCTATCTACATTTACCAATAAGTAATCACTGTCTCCATCTTCACATTTGGTGCCTTCATCTTCCTTACACTCATTCCTAACATTCCCATCATCTTCAATGTCATTCCACGATATATCATCATCAGTATCTTCCCTTGCATTGGATATACAGCATTTCCAAAAATCCTTCACAATCATTTATGGTGAGACGAACTGCCATGTCGTTATGATTATACCGACTAAATAATATATTTATATTTCTTGGTTTATGCACTTACTTTAACACATGTAGATTCGCAAATTTTCTCAACAGGTGACGTTAGTGGTGCTAAGAATTTGAAATGTGTGTGTTCTGGATTTTTGTGTTGAATGTGTGGTCTGATCACACTTTGAGTTCATGACTTGTTTTATGGTTTGTAATTTTTGGATTGATCCAGGTTTTATTTTTTAGTTTTGTTGTTCATTTTTAATTTTTCAGGAGCCATTTTTCATATTTCTATACCCTTGGACTATATCTGTTCTCAGGTGCATATCTTAACAAGTTTACTGTTTCTATGATGCCCAATGACTCAGAATAACTCAAAAAAAGGGATCCACCAGGCTAGGTGCTTCTCTGCCTGAAGATGGAAACATGGCATCTTAAATGCTGTGTTTCCCTAAAAAATTAAACGATGTCTGAAAAAATAAGATTGTGTCAGTTAACATTACTCATGTTCTGTTCTCTCTTTTGTCTACACAGAACGATTTGGTGATGCAGGCCTTGGTTTCACTCCACATTGTCCAATTCAGAGTGATATGCTTTGGCGTGGTCCAGTTCAGTGCTTCGTATGCGAATATGAGATGATCTCACATGAGATGATCTCACATATTTAAGCAGGAAAAAAACTCATCTTGCATTGGCATAAATATAGTAATTCCTGACATTCTGAAAGATCACAGTCTTCAACTTCAGGGTAAGGCAGTACAAGAGGTCACTCCTAATTGCTTGACCCTGAAGCCAATACAATCCTTCAAAACACAGGGAACTACCTACCCAACAACAAAACGTGACATCCCAAATCTTTGGTAGAAATCTTCTTAGTTACAGCTGTGAGAACCTTGATCTCATGTTCCACAGCAACACACTTTAATATTCATCTCCTGTTTCACTGCAGAATTTCTTTCATCAAAATTCTCAACTGATATGTGCAGGAACAAGATCAAAGACCTGAATATGCCACAATGTTATGTTATATGTACATTGCCTAATATTTTTCTGGACTGTTTAACCATGTTGGCAACAGTGACTTGGTCTAACACTAAGATGAGAGTAACACTGATGCAAATACATAATAATAGCTAGAATGGTTCAAATTACAGTTACCTGAAACAAGAAACGTAACTGCACTAAACTATTACATATTAGTGCAAGCAGGAAAAGTCTCATGACATGAAAATGCATTTGATTAGATTCTAAAGTTGTCTTTTAGTTGAAATATAATTACAAATAACTTTGTAAATTTCTCTCTAACATAAGAATGCTGGAGGTTTAATCTTATCTCCTCCCCACATTCCAAATGTGAGGTTATCACTGTACTGGTAACATTTCAAGTTGGCTTGTGGCTGCAAGGGTAATGCTTAGGCACAGGCAAATGGGTGAGCAAAAAGTGTGTTTCCAGTCATGACACAAGTCAAATTCTGAAAAAATATTTACAAATCCATTACCTCCAGCATTTCTGCATGCAAACGTCCCTGCAAAGCAGCCAACATATCTGGGCGCTGCAGGACTTGTTCTGTGATGCCATCTACACCAGTCTGCTCTTCTTCTTCTTCATCCACAGCTTCATATCGCGCATCCTCGAGTATTTCTTGCTCTGACATGGTTTATACCGCACTGAAACATGGCATAAGTATTACGTGTGATTTAGCATTTGGAATGACAAAAGCATACTTTCCACAGAAAACACACTGAAGATGAAATTCTACGATTTTCGTAGACTATTTCCACTGCAATGTGCACACACACAACAAAAAGAGAACAAGTTCTGCTTTATTACGTCTCTCTTTCAAGGGTCATGGTCGATCCCAACTTTGAATATGTTAACAAACTTACTACAACTAAACTTTCTACTCTAAACTCCTTCAGACATATGCATTACTCAGTGCAACTGGGTGGTATACTAAAAGACTGATTAATCTTGCTAATATAAAATAACACTTAGAATGTCTACCGTCTTCATGCATGTGGATACCATTTTCGAGTCACATTTTGCACATTAAGATACTTAAAAATAAGATTAAAACAACAAGCTACGATAACACATAAAAGTGCACTACAACTATAACATAATTATCTTATAAGAACATATAATTCCTCGCTGAAATATAAATTTACATCCCTTCTTTGTCTCACCTTTTTACCGCTCACACACTTTCAGAGAAGATGAGTAAAGGCGAAATATTCACCGAACAGTGCGCCCAACATTACGTGTAAAATATCAACCAACAAAATGTATATGTACGCTTCAAGAAATTTTTTATCTTCAATAAATGTTAAACTGATTAAAGCAGAACAGTTTTGCCGTATTTAAGTGTTTCAAAACATATCCACGTTTGCTAAAAATATATGTTAAAGACAGCATAATTGTGGTACTTACCTCATAGGCTTCGCGGCAACAAATGCGGTTCTCTAGTTCTCCGCTCGTCGCTGTCAGTAATGCGTGATATATAGTACAGCGTGGAGAGGTAAGCTGCATATGCTGGCCAACTGACTTCACTAGTACCAATTAATCAGTATTCTTATGCTACCTGTAACGAGGCCTGCGTTTACTCACATCATACCAGTGAAATGCAGCATGTTTCAGCGTTCCTACAAAATCTGTGCATACGTAAAAGCTGATATTAGGTTAACTGAACATGAAGTATAAATACGTTGTCATCCACGGCTGTCGTCCTCATCCAAATTAAGCTTGTCTGTATCCTAGACATACAAGTTGAAATATTTGGAAAACGTTAGTTTCGGCAGAAAGACTACATCTGAAACCACGACAAGCGAATTGTGTATGACCGGCTTCACGGTTGTGGGTTTATTCTTGGTATAGATTCGTTTCCAAACTTGACCTTGAGATCGGTATTCTTGACTGATGTTTTTCGTGGTTTTTCTTCCAAAAATTAGGACCTCTATATGATGCCATATCTTGGAATTCAGTACTGATGCTGAGATCACGGTCCTTGAAAATGTACCTTGTACATACTACAGTGGCATCACATCCCACAATCATCAGAATAATTTACGAGTATATTCCAGTAGTTCATCCTGAACTCATAGCACACTTACGTAAAATATTGAATTTCATCACAGCGATATCAAAGTAATTTCAAGTAAGATATGCTCTGTCTGTAAGAAGGTAATTTTGAGTCTGCTGAACTGACAATTATAAAAGTAGGTTCTTCCAAAACTAGATATTTAACCCTTTCAGACAGATAAACAGATATATCTGAAAGTATACTGTGACAAGTATATTCAGGGTTAACATGCATTCCCCATTTCCAAAACATATCCTCTTTGTGATACAAAATTATGCCTGAGCAGATTTTCTTTCCAAGGTGCAATGTCTGTGTTCTTGTTCACTGACCTCGCCAGAAAGAGAAATAATTTATATATATTATGGCTAATGAGTGATGAAGAGCTACTTTTTCCTGGGTTCATGTGCAGACTAGTGAATTCACATGAAAAATGCAATCCAAGGCAAAGAACAATTTTTACCATTTTACTGTTGGTACATGTTTCATACTATTCTACAATAATATTATTGTGATTTCTCCTGTTTTTTTTAATGTCCTTCAGTCATTCCAGCATTGGTATTTCTGTAAGGGTAGTGAATAGGGATTTGTGAAGTTGAGGATGTACAAAGAATATGAAGTGGAGGGAGAAGGAAATAATTCAAAACAGCCAACAACTACATTTAGCAATTGAATAAATACTCATACAAACATGATTCAACTGCAACTCGTGCTACGTTCCGAAATAACACACTATTAAGCGTACATCGTGACATCAAACGGATGGATTTTGAGATTGATCTGAACATTTTTATACTGCTCTCTTAATATGTCATAGAAGTCTTTCCATCATTAAAAAAAATTAGATTTTAATAATCAGAAACTGAACCACTGTTGTCTGTTGTCATGTTTCTAGTAAAGATACTTAAGGTAACATTCAGCTCAATATGGACAAAGCTGTTTTCAAGGAATCATTCTTAACAACCGGCAAGTCCTTTGTCACCCAGTCAAAACAGGATATTATAATAGCATGTTTCTTTCCCTTTAGCTTCAACTGAAAAATATTTGTTTGTTTCTTTGCTTATTTGTTCATCCGTTCACACATGTAACATTGGACATGTCATTTTTTTTTCACTGTTGCACTGAATGAAACCTTGTCATGCAATGTTCCATGACAAGGTTTCACTCAGTAAGGAACACCAGACACACACACAGATGGAATGAAATGACATAAAGCCACAAACCGCACAATTTTATAATGAACGTATATCAACAGATCCCATCTTAGTAACTTGGCAGAGCACAGTCTGAGCCCCCCTGAGGATGGTTTTAAAAAGAGACTGAAACATGTAGGGGCAAGTGTTAAGTGTTTTTAATGTGAAATTTAGTGCTTTTTAAAGTGTCTATATTGTGTGCATTAGTTGGAATATTAAAGAAATAATTGGACACGTCAATTACAGATTACAATTTATATATTACAACATAACTTATTGGAACATTGCATGACAAGGTTTCATTCAGTGCAACAGTGAAAAAAAAAATGACATGTCCAATGTTACATGTGTGAACGGATGAACAAATAAGCAAAGAAACAAACAAATATTTTTCAGTTGAAGCTAAAGGGAATAATATTTGTTTGTTTCTTTGCTTACTTGTTCATCCGTTCACACATGTAACATTGGACATGTCATCTACCCAATATAATATAATAAATAACAATACAAAATTTAAAAACCAATTGGAAGTTATATCTGTCACTACAAATAGGAATATGCGTATTTATATATTTATACCTATGAGTTAAGAATTTAAATTTAAAATAATAATAACTCTGTAATGTAGATCTGAATTGCTTTATATCATGAGATTTATTTTTTATGTTAGTAGGAAGGTAATTAAAGATGTAAATTCCAAAATAAAAGGGTCATTTTCGGAAAGTTGTTAAGTTTGCAGTTGGAGTACGTAAGTCAGAACTACATCTGGTGTTAATATTATGCATTTCTGAATTTGATTCATATAAATCTCTATTTTTGGCAAGAAATAATAAAAGGGAAAACATATAAAAAATAATGCCAGAAGATACTTTAAAAATGATTTATTATTCATATGTACATTCAATAATAACATACCATATAATTCTGGGGGGGGGGGAATTCACCACACAATAGTGATATCTTTAAGATTCAAAAACGGATAATTCGGATCATGACAAAATCAAGTAGGGATTCCTGCAGACATTTATTTAAACGACTGGAAATTCTGCCCTTACAGTCTCAATATATATTTTTTGTACTATTATTTGTGGTAAAGAATAGAGATTTATACTCAAACAACCAAGAAATCCATAACATTAACACAAGATCTAACATAAACTTATACCTTCCAATGTGTAACTTGACTCTATTCCAAAAGGGAGCTTATTTCTCTGGCATAAAGTTATTTAACCCTTTTCCTGCTAACGTGGAGAACAGGGTGAGCTCCTAATAATGCCAGCAGATGGCAGATGGGATTTAATTCGGCATTTAAAGGGTCAACCACCTACCACCTAAAATAAAAAGTCTCTCAAATGAGATAAAATTATTTAAACCTGCCTTAAAAAGGTTTCTTAACACACACTCATTTTATTCAGTTGAGGAGTATCTTGAATATAGTTACAATTAAGAATCATGGTTTCTGAATAATAAACAACGGAACTGTATCTACAATTGTATATAATATGATTACGTGTTGTATACTTGAAATATATTTGATACAAACTATTGTCAAGCAGCGACAAGAACGATTATTATATTTTTAATGTACGATAATGAGTTGTCTTGTGCTAGATATATTTACAAATATGACAATTTCTATATCCTAACGGTTATTGTAACGAAACTTGGATCTATGGAATGTGAAAATAAATAAAATAAAAAATAAATAAATGTTAAATGGCTGCTTAGTTTTATGTTTGGTTCTCATTATTTCCACACTGTGATTGGTTAACTTCAAATGTCATATACACGCTTGATGTTACGGTTTTACTCATGGCTTTTGTACTTATACATCTGCTTTATTATGCAGCCAAACTCCGAGTATGTCACACTTTGGGAAATTTCCTACGGCATGAGGAAGCCTGTGGCTCTAAAGGTTTCACCAAAAAATTATATCACTCGACACTTTCCTGCCCCACATCCAACTGAACTCTAGCGTGCACCTAAGCTGAGACTATTGCCATATAGCAAGAAACCTGAGCGGCCAAGGCGGTCAAGTCTTCCAAACTTTGCTGGTACACTTAGTCCAACCACAATCAATTGGACTATGTGCAAATCCTGAGCCGAAAACAATGTGACGAGTCGTTCGTAGTTTCCCCACAATTTTGCATTCATGGCGTTTCTCTGTCATGGTTATATTACAGTAATGCACGCCACATAAACATTACGCAGACACCAATCAGTTTGCTTAATTTGTAGTTAAAACATGCATTAACGTTCATTAATTTCCCGAAGTTTGTCGCTAACTAACTCTGCCGCGAAAAAGTGATATTGCAATCGAGCAAAACTCATCAACCATATCGATATTTGCCATTATGGTCTGCCACAATTCCAAATTTCAGGTTCCACAGCAGCGACACACTAGGTCACAGATTATATATGACTAAATAATCTGTGGCAATGACGGTAGCGACACTAAACGGACACTAAAAAAAATAGGAGTGTGCTCTGTCATCTCATGACCACAGCGAGTTAAAAAAAATCGTTATCGTTGTTTATTATTGTCTGATTACATTAGCAAGTACTTGTGATCTAATGCCAACATGTGTATTTCGAGATGATCTGATACGAAGAGTGGTCAGTACATGTGTGTCGTCTGCACATTTTTTTGCCCAAAATGAAAAGGACAAACTTTACTGCTGTTGAAAAAATGTGAATGTTCCAGTAGTGACAGTGTGTATAAAATTTAGCAATAATTTCATTCTGAAATATCAGTATGGCACGACACGTAATTAATAATAACATCAGACGTCTTCTACTGTGGAGATGTAGGTATTTTGAAGTGAGACATTTGTATGAACAAGGTCAGTGTCCAGAACCGTCAGTAAGAGAATACTTCTATTACATTGATCATCAGGGAATGCTATTCCTTGATGATAGTCGGATGAAAAATTTCACATCTTGTTTCAAGGACAAAAAGTTTCTCGAATTCTTTTTCAAAAGGTTGAGACTGAATACAACAGGACGGTATGTGAAAGAGTTTCCTTACGTTTCAGTGTGTGGGCGTGAACGAAATTTTATTCGTTGTGATGATTATCCCATTGTGTTTACACATGTTATACAAGGTACTGCAAATGGACAACTTGAATCTCGATTGAGTTATGGACATGCAGGAGATTTGCTGAGTGTAAAATTTGAACCATGGAAGGTTTTCATGTCGCCAGAAACTGGACGAGTTTATCATCCAGCACCCGAACATGTAGGAGGTGTTGGGTTGGTGAGGTCCAAGCTGGCCATTGATTTTAGTAAGTGGTTTGAGTTTGATGATGAACATAAAAGTCCAACTCATTTAATCTGGGATGACAGGCAATATAAACTGGAAAGGGATTGGTACTATAAAGCATTAGGGAAAAAACTGTGATAATTGGAGTTAGTAGATCATGACTGTACAAGTGATGGAATGTTGTAAATAAATCCTTTGACATGTTGTTGTGTCTGTAAATATGAAACATACATTACCAAAGCCATATGTTTCATAAATCCAGTAGCATATCAATTTCATTTGGGGTTCAGGTATTTATAAAATCAATGAATGAAAATATTCTGTTATATGTAAAGTATTTTTGGGTTTAAAATTTGTATTTTAAACATGAAATGTACATTATCAAAGAAATACAATAAAACCAGCAGCATATCAGTTGTATTTCATAGCAGGGGAATGGATATGTTTAAAACAACCAGTGATTAAAAAAATTTATTACATGACTTTTACAGCCCAGCTGTATTTATATGAATGTTCTCCGATCCTAAAACTATTTCTACCCTAAGGCCTACATTCTGCTGGGGTATGGAACCATGTTACTGGTGACTGGTCACTGACATTTTGAGACACCATATTGGAAGATGGACATTTTGACCTTAAAAAATGAGACCACTGCATAATCTCAAAATGTTGGGTGCCATCACCTAGTGACACAGCACCAAAACCAGAAGAATGAAAACCCCATCTGCACCATTATGAAAGCCTAAAAAGTTTTCTACCACCCATCTAAGTACAGCTGTGAATGATGTATGTGCCACACATTTCAACTTGAATGTAAAGATTTTGAAAGACAATATAAAAACTTGCGGTCAATCACAGTCATGTTTGAACACATGGCATTTATACTTAAGCAGGCTGATTAAGGAGAGTAAAGATTTTTAAAGACCTAAATTCACTCTGTGGGTCAGAATCCTCCTTGAGAAGCTAAGAGTTGCTTAGCTAGTTCTGAAGCGTCCATGACTAGTCCCTGTCTGGAGCCAAATAAATCCATTCCAACCCTTCAACTCCATTTAACATCCATTCTAATAAGCATGACCCCTGCACTTATGACTTCATTGGTTCTTTGAGGTCTGTCATAGCTTGGGTCATTGCTTCTCATAAGCACAGTGGTAAATAAAGGGCACTTCCCTCCTTGGAAATGCCTCGTGAAAATGGATAAGTAAATGAAACGCAATACTCACATTTCCTCTATTATAAGGAGGGCAAAAATGTTTCAGTTTATAAGTTATGAAAAGAAAGTAAGGAAGTTTAACAGATTTTATTTAAGGAATTATGCTGACAGGACATGAAAGATGAAGGGGAGTCTGCTTAACAGTGACTGGCTAAAGATTCTTAAAATAAGGATCTAATGATGTCTGAAGAAATGCTGTTCACATCATAGAAAATCTTGTAGCCAATATCATTTCATAATTTACAACTTTCATGCAAATTCCTATAAAGACCATTTCCTTAATAATAACAGTAACTGTTTACCAGACTATAAGGGATCATGTTCATAGTCATCACCATGGGAACCATGAATGTTGCAAACTAGCTGTGGTTTGATTCAGAAGTTACTGGTGGTATAGATATGTGGGCAAATGGACAATAGCATAAAAATTATAAAATGAAATGACTGGAAAATGATGAATGTGAAATGATTTGGAAGTCTTAAATGTTTTCTTGACTGTGCATTAACAAACAAAATAATAAAACCAACAAATGCACTAATATTAAAATTATATCTTATATGCAATTGGTTGTACCTCTGACATGCCTTGATCATCCTCAGGGAGTTCATGTGCATAAAATGTTAATGGATATTATAAAATTCATCTGTAGCACCATGTAGAACTGGTCAATAAGATGCGGTTATTATAGTTTTTATAGAATTTTACAACAGTTCATATCAAGGAGACATCAAGTTTATGTTTTGGTAGCCATCTCCTTGATATGAACCATCATAAAAACAACAACCACATTTTGTGCACAAATTTTAATGTGTTTAATAACCCATCCATATTTTATATATGCTTTAATGATGTTCAGTAACTCCCTGAGGATGAACAAGACAAAACATTTTGGAGTTATGACAAATTGTGTACAAAATATAATTTTAATATTAGTGCATTCGTTGGTTTTATTGTGTGAAATTATTTGGAAGTATTTATGGCCTAATTCAGGTATTATCCTGCAATTTACTGGGAGGGATTAAGGAAAACCACAAACATTTTCAGATAAGTGGCATCGTGGGCAGAATTCAAACTGGGCACCTCACTCTACAAATCTGCCTGATTGCGGGACGTACGGGGAATTCATCTGAAAGTGGAAATCACATATGCAGGATATTGATAGGGCACAGCATGACTTGCACACTGCCAGTCTTATTGTAGCATACCCAGTTATATTGTTTCATCTGCAAGCAGTTACATGGTCATGCTTCATGTCCTGGGTGAACATGTGAATTGTTACTTACGGTTCATGAATACACATAACAGTGTAACACAAAGGATTTGTACTGTACAAACCTTATAAGGAAAAAGTCCTATAAAAAGTATCATAAGAAGCTTAGAAGATTGTTTCACGGTGTTTTAGGTCCTTTCAAATCAACAATACGCATATATTAAATAGCAAAGATACTTCAAACAAAGGTTCTGTGTTAATGAAGAAGTAACAGCAAACATGTTGTTTCAGAAGAAAGATTAGTCAATATTGGAGAGTGATTAGAAACACCTCAACAAAAATTTGAAGATGGTTATCAGTGGAAACCATTGTAACAAATCATCTTTACATGTGGCCACAAATTGTTTCATTTGAAACCATACAAAATTACAGATGTGTAAAAACTCCAGCAGGCAGACTGTGCTGTGGGGGTACACCTTTGTTTCTGTGAAGAATTATGTAGTGGCAAAGTCAATCCAGTGCTAACTTATTGTAAAGATGAGGCACTGTTATACTTCAGTGGCCACATAAATACACAGACTGTGGATAATCCTATATTAATACATGAGCTTCCACTATGTGACATTAAAGTTAGGGTATGGTGCATCATCAGTGCAACAATAATAGTGGGACCCCCATATTCTTTTTGGACACAGTAAAATTAGTAATGTACATTGAACAAATTTTTGCACAACTTTTTAAAAATTCAAGTGAAAGAGAATACAGTTCTTTTAGCAAGATGATGCAACTGTGCACACAGCCCATAATTCACTGGCTGCCTTATGTAACATTTTGGGAACTGAGTAATTAGTCATCATTTGTGGCCTGCTCATTCACCCAATCTGACGCCGTGTGGGGAAGTTTGAAAGACACTGCATATAGGAACTGTCCACACACAAACAAAGTAATTAGTCATCCTTTGTGGTCTGCTCCTTTACCCAGTCTGACATATGACTATTTTCTGTGGGGAAGTTTGAAAGACAATACATATAGGAATGGTCCACATACAGACAAACTTACAGCAATTATCAGACACACAGTATATGTAATTTTTAGATTATAATTTCAGTTGTTAATAGTTTAATTTAACCCTTTAAACCCCAAATTAAATCCCATCTGCTATTTGCTGGCATTATTAGGAGCTCACCATTTTCTCCACGTTAGCAGGATAAGGGTTAAATTATTAACCTTTAGGCGACTAATGTCATATATATATGGAGCACCCATTCTTGATGTTTCTAGATCACACACGACACAGCACAGTCGGTAGGACTCCTCTGGACGAGTGATCAGCTCGTCGCAGAGACCTCTACCTGA